>MDTA01002859.1_pt1 | contig 12812 bp, 8 predicted proteins | sample 811151 | NCBI WGS metagenome assembly MDTA01 (sample SAMN05326648, study PRJNA326480) | marine metagenome | isolation source: seawater | place: Indian Ocean: South | collected 2010
AGGCCCCGTCAGGACGGCGAGCGCGCTTGGCCGCTTGCAAAGATGCTGCTCGGCGCCAAACTCGGAGGGCGACCTCCGATTGAGTCGCGCATTATTGTCCATGAGTATTGCGCGCTTTGAGAGTATGGTATTCCCTTGCCGACCGAAAGTCAACGACATAGGGCAAGTGGTCTATAAGACTAACTTTAGTTTTTTGGAAAGACTAACCCTTAACTTTTATGTACCTCGTACACTCCTCGTACTGTATCAAATATCTCCCTTAATGTCATATAAATAAGTTTATTACCTTAATCGCTTGCTTCGTACCTTCGTATCATATAAATAATATTAATTTCATGCGAAGCTTTATAGTTTACGTTTATTTCATTTCGTCCCGAGTCTTATTAACCACCATTTACTCCATTAGTAGCTACCCCGGTACACCCTTCAGCACGCGCAAGTTCACCTATTAGCGTGCGCTAGATCCGAAAATCACATCTGCATCGCATGTATGCACCCGATCGCATGGACGCCCACAACTTCGAGCCCCTTCGCCGAGCCTTCTTTCCAGATCTCAAATCTCTGCTTTCTCGTACTTCAGTTTCTTTTCAACGCAGGTTGTTCTATTCATATTTCAAGACACTTGTCGGAAAGGAGGTAATGCGATCATGAGTGCGCCTTGCGAAGCACGTCGCCTTTCTCACCACGCTGATAAACTTTGCGCGCGCGCGCGTTTATGTGTTTATTATTCTCAACTCACGTGCGTTTGGCACAGATAACTGTTGAGCTGAAGAACGACATCGCCATCTCTGGATTTCTCGTCTCAGTGGACCAGTACCTGAACATTAAGCTAACGAAAACCAAGGTTGTCGAAGGGGAGCGGTACCCGCACATGCGTTCTGTGCGGAACTGCTTCATCCGCGGCTCTGTCGTCAGGTATGTTCAGCTTCCACACCAATTTATCGACATAGATGTACTCCATGACGCCACTAGGCGTGAAGCGAGGGGTTCATGAACTTCATCTTATGAAGAGTAGAATTTCGCAAACGCTATCTGCTCAGCTGTGGACATTTTATTGTAATACAGAAAATGCTTAGTTGATTTGAGTTGGAAGGCGGCCGTCCTAATGAAGCTCATATTTTTGTTTTTGTAATTTCTAGAGCCCACGACATACTTAGTGAGCTAGCTAGTCATACTTAAGCTCGAAAGACCCTCAACCTTCGCAAAAACTTATGATCATGATGACTTCGCATGTAGTGAAGCTAACCTTTGTACGCCCAAAGCCTTTTTTTAAAAAAATGTGCGCAGCGGAAGAGACAAGGTGAAGCAATCATGGATAATGCAGTTGTGCCCTGTAAGAGGAAGTAAAGCTTCCGTTGAACAAGCCCAAGATTAGATGCACGGGCCAACAGGACAAATGAGAACTCTCCCACTTGAGCCATGGAGATTCCAACTGCGAGGGAAGTTTGGGCAGTGTATCCAAAAGCTCTCACCACAAGTGCAATTAATGAGCACTTAAAAACGACCACGACGAAGAGAGTGGCGAAAAGGACATCGAAGTGTAACCAGAGAAATGTTGGGTTCATCACAATACCGATCGATGCCAGGAACAGAGCTGCGAAAACGTTTCGAACAGGCTCAATATTATGCAGCGTCCGTTCAGCAAAAGGGGTCAAGCTAATCGTTAGGCCGGCGAAAAACGCGCCGAGCTCAATGCTTAATTCCAAGTGTTCGCTCGTCCATGCAACGGTCAGACAAAATGCCATAGCAACCTTGAGCAAGTGAACACAACAATCGTTACCAATAAATAAATAGGTTACATTCGCTCCTGCCAGATGTTAGAAAGAAACAATACATTCGGGCTGACTGGAATTGTCGAGTGACGCACCATTTGATGTAGCTCCCTGCAGTGCTTTGAGTTTGAGACCAGATCAAAAATAGCGTGGACATGTGTGCGGCATATAGAAATTGCACAGGCGAAAATGATAGTTGCCGTGGCCGTTCGCAACAACGAAACGGTGCCTTCCAAGATGCCATGGCTACCACCGAGGATAGGAAGTAAAGCAAATAGTAACCCAATTGTGCAGTCCTGCAAAATGAGAGTTCCTACTGTAATCTGTCCGGACGAGGATCGAATAAATTTTCGCTCCACAATACACTGAACCACCACGGCGGTCGATGACATTGAAAGGAAAGCCCCGATAAAAATGCCTTCAGACAGTGGAGCGCCGATAAAATCTGCCAAAACCCCACATAAAAAAATCATAAGCCAGATTTCCAGACTACCTCCAGCAAGCGAAACTGCTTGAACATAGTGCAACTTGGAGAAGGAGAGCTCGAGTCCAAGCGTAAATAGGAGGAATATGACTCCAAACTGAGCCAAGGTCTCGACCTGCCGAAGGGATTTTATAAAATGAGGCAGGAGAATAAGTTCACGCAAAACATGTCCACCTGCACAAGCTCGATGACTAAACCCATGCCCCCAGGACCGACACATGAGCCTGCAACGAGATAGCCAGTGCTTACCGGCTGCCTGAGTAAGCTACTTATGATTGCCCCAGATGCCGCGCTCACAATGACGGTAATGAGGTCACTGATCAAGCGAAGGTCCACATAAAAGGCCAGGACGTCACTAATTACTTTAGGCGGTTCGTGCAATCAAGGAGAAAAGATAATGAGTATCGCCCAAACCTTGCTGCAGCTCGAAAGCACCAGACTTCGGGTTCGATATGACGAATTCGTTGTCGCGCACGTCGACAAGGCGCGTTACATCCACGTGATGACTTTCGCCACCTAACATGCGATCTAGATCTTTTGTAGAAAACTCCAGCCGTTTCAGGAAAGAGTCTGGTTTCGTCTGGATTGGTATCAACTGAATAATCGAACGGGTCACGCTTTGGGCTTCTTCTGAGAAATCTCCGTTGCCAGGGCTGTAACTACTTGAAAGGTCTGCTTCGCGTATCCGTGTTGTATCGACAACAGCTTCAAGAACACCAGCCGCGCTGACACTTTTGTTAAACGACCATCCCACTCCGTTACCACTTAAGCCGGGCACATCTACATCTTCCGTTTGTGAGAAGTCCCTCGCGAGAGCCTTTCCGGTTCGCACGACGAAAGTATTCCTGAACGTGAAATCATCGCTTTCTCGTGCGCTTGAACGCCCCCCAAGAACGATTTTGTCAGCTTCCGTCGGAACAGACGAGCGTGGGTCGTGGACCTTGGTGCCGAGGTCGGTTTCAGGCCGACGTTGCGTATTATTGCTGGAATGCAAGTTGTTAAATGTCTCCGATTCGCTGCTGGAAAACGTTCGTTCGAATATCTCTCCGCTAACTCCCGGTATACTGCAAAGCAACCAGATGCCGAAAGTTAGCTTCGCGAAAGGACGTGGGCCAACACTTCGCATTTTCAGGCCTGGTTTTCGACACTTTCGTCTAAGGTTATTGAGTGTTTATATGTCCTTTTTACTATAATTTCTTCGTTTCCACCGTCGCACTCCTCTCTTCCGGAACACAACGCCAAAAAGACGCCAGGAACAACATGGATGGTTCCCTCAGGTCACCAACGAAGAATGAGCTAAAAGTTATCAAGAATTATTTCGTTCCGGAGCCATCTCCCTATGTATCTATCGGTGACTCGTTGACTACATACGCGATTTACATGAGTAACTCGCGTGACGTTGCCGTGTGAAATCCAGTCAGAATTTCGTTGACTCGTGGTCTAAAATTGGGTCGCGCGTGTTTTTTCCCCTATGGCGCCTAGTTGGGCCCAGTCAGGACGGCGAGCGCGGTGAGCGGCTCACGAATACGCCGTTTGGCGCCAAAGATGGAGGACGACATCGTCAGGAGCGCGCATTGGTGTTGACGAGTTTGTGCGAACAAGACAACCCAAGAATGAAGGTCTAAACTTACCTGACATGATGCCTCTGACCATGTCTTTCTTGACGTCAAGCGCCGATGAGCGATAAGGCGGATAAATGACGTTGTCCTTGTAACCTTGTCCGAGACCTCCCCGGAATCTGGGGGTTCTCGCGTGATTATCTCGGACGCTTCTTAGCACCCTGCGACCCGCATGGGATGACGCAGACATCGCGGCGCGCATAGAACAATCAACACGACATTCGTCAATAAATTCCCTTTCTGATGTTGGACTGGTTCGTCATGGCAGATGGCAGTGTTTGTTCTCCTTGAAGTGCGGATAGTATCCACCACTTTTTCCCTTGACCATAATATATTCATTCTTAGCCAGCTAGCTAGGCATGGCGCAATTTGCCAGGCTAAGCGGCTGACACGCCGCGCCGACAGTGAGAAAGTCTCTACGAGATGTGTAGTACATCATTGAAGGGATGAGCTAATGTCACGTGACTGATTTACTCGCTAGAGATAAGACGAGGAGAACGGCCTCATAGATCTAGCTTTCGGTAGTTCGGACAAACTAATGAGACGGTTAAGTTCCTAGCTAGAAGATGACACGCGGCAATAGGCTATACTACTGCAATACTGGCAATAACAGGTGCAGGTCAATACATAAGTTATCTCGTCGGGACAGCTTCTGATATTCGGGCAGCAGCGATCGGCTCTTCTGCAGAAAAATTTATAGGTTGGGCTGACTTGTTTGGCTTTGCTTGAACGCTAAAGAGATTGGTTTTGTTTCACCTGTTGTGAGTTGCAATACTGGTAGTTTCTACCTGAGGACGTCACCTAAGGCGCCTTGCTTCACGCTCGGATTCCATTAGAGTGAGGATGTCGCCTGCAAGGTTGACATGGTAGAAAATCAGCTGCGCGGATCCTGAGTATCTCATCGACATGCTGAGGAAGGGTTTAAGTGGTGTTCACCTTCTCTGACAGGGCCCTTCACATTTCTCATAATTTGCCGGTTTTGGTCGTCGAGGAACTTCACCCGTACCTGGGTCACCTGCGAGATATTGCAAAAGTAGTTCGGCAAGGATGCGGCGATTCAAGAAGCAGAACATCGCACTTGGCGATTCGCATGGGATACTTACCTGGCCTCGAGAACCCGTGCGGCCGATGACCTTCATAACAATAGCGCTGTGGAAAGAAAAAGATGAAGCCGCCACCAAAATTTCACAAAGCCCTAGCGACGTAGACGTTCGCGGCACATGCCATAAATTAGGGAAAGGAAAAGGGTGTTGTGCGGATTTGGGCATACAGTTTGATAGGATCCTGACACGTTGGGTTGGAGCGGGGAGCAAGGTTTGAAACAAAGGTTTCCTTCGGGCGATCCGGTTTGCATGAGCGTGGAAATTCCGCGTGAAAAACGAGCGTCCGCGGCACGCGTAGTCGCGTTACTGGGTATCAAGCGGGAGGAAGGGCGAGGAGGGTGCAGAGAAGATGGCGTTGTGCGCACCATGTAGACGTTTCAGCTGCAACGATCTTGGTTAGTTAATAAACGCGTCCGTTTGTGTTGGGGAGATAGGCGTAGCGCAACCTTTTTGACCCTTACAGCTCGTCAACATTTTTGCGGCGAATTTTTTTGCGAGTGCACCTCGCGCGAGTAGATGGAGGAAAACGAGGGTCTATCGAGGGTTTAATGAACTTTTTCGAAAATCGTATGAGTAAACAGTCACGCGAGGTGCGTTCTGGAGAACGCGATTTCGCACGTCAACCAACAAGATCTTGTGACTGGTGGGCAAAAAACTGTCTTGGCAGAGTTGACAAGGCAGCACCTAGCGTGCACGACGACACCACGTGCGTCCGAATCTCGACAGAGAGTGATATCATATTATGACACGATCGGCTCTCAAACACCATTGTGAGTAAGTCCATCAGTGAGAGTTGCGCGTGTAACCTCCGTCCTGAGACGTGGCGCCAGTGGTTATCTGCGTGGCATAGCAAACGTCTGAAGTATGTCAGTGTATTTGTCCATACGGTTTGGGTTTGTGTGGGGTTTTAGGTCCGATGGAGCATCCATACAAATTCTCAACCATGCGCATGTGGTTATGTGAGTTTTATGTGAGAGTTACCTTCGTAACTTTTTATGTGTAACTCGTACCTTCTATTATTACATACCTTCGAAGGTAATAAAAAGGTCTTACGAATAACGAAGAAGGTAGTCTACCTTAAATCAGAAAGGGCAATGCCTGTGGCCACGCCTACATCCCACACTAACTTTGTTGCGAAATGAATGATCATAAGATTTTGCTCTGCTCATGTATCTGTATGTTCTGTTCACTGCCTTTGATATGCAGGTACTGGTTGTGAATGTATTAGTCGCACTTCATCTAAGAAACACACAAATAAAAAGCATTCTTCAACATTATTCCTAACAGCAACGCAGAAGCTGGATCGTGTACGCTCCATGATCGCACCGACCATACAAAACAGATCTTCAATCAAATATTACATCAATAGAGCCATCAAATGTCCTTTGCGGCATTCACACCGGAAGCCATCTGAATGCATGTCAAGTTGGGCAGATCATAATTCTTTATGTGAAGGTAAAATTTAGTGGAAGGCGATCTATGGATCGTACTCCATTGGCAAAAAACGCAAACTGAACTATCCCCTTTGCGCGAGCAGGTGTGACACAGGTGGCCAGTGTGGCAGTCATTATATTTGCAGAGACGTAAGTCGTGCCGAAGCGACAGGTTGAGTGCCAAGCACTTCGTGAAAAATGCTGACCCGGGACCGTAATTATTGAACCACCATAATGTGCAAAAGCTCTTACTGGCGTGGTTAAAGACACGCAGGGACGAAGAGATGCCGCCAGGCCGTGTGAACCTCCTTCGATAACGCATATACCATGCTTAGAGGTAATACGAATGTCCACGTGTGCAGGAAAGTTGTTGGAAAACGTTTTAAAAGAAGCGGGATAAATGTCACCACAATACAATTTTCCTTTCAGATGCACACGTCTCCTTTCATATTGCCAAACATCAGTCGGCTTTGTCGCGAGCAAACTGTGAAGTGCCGGGGATTCACAGAGGGCATAGACTGATGACACCACCGTAATAATTGTCCTGCTGGTATCTATTGAGCAATAGAGTAGTGCCAACCCTCCGTGTTCGTCGGGGGACCAAAAGTTGCTGCCAAATAATCTCAGGATAGCATGCCCATGCAATGTTATTTGTGAAGGCGAGACATTCACTATCACTGGTGTAGTTTCGCCGCTGACTTTAAATCTGATATCATGTGTGGCAAATTTGACTGTGCTTGGCAGGGTACGAACATCTACAATTATAAAAGTATATGGGTTTGTTCTCGTGGTGATGTGTAGCAATTCATTCCAGTCTGATGAGGCCAAGCCTGTATTGCGAGTTGAACAAGGCATGGTGCTAAACTCATCTCTTGGTGTGTATGTAACAAACGTCTGCCTTGATGGAAACAAATCTTTTTGATGAATGAAGTGTCGATTCTCACTTTTTGCTCGGCCTGTGCACGGTAAATAAACCCAGACTTGAGTTTTACAGTCAACCGATGATCCTATATATGACTGCCGGGCCTCGTTGAAGCAGTGAGCATGTGGTGAAATCAGACATAAACCGCTCCCGCTAATAGCAGATTTTTTGCCATGTAAAACCAAGTTAACTGGCGCTATGGTGCCGAAAGCACATGCAAACCATCGTGTTCCAACAGACAGCAATCTATCGTGTGGCAGTTGCCATGAAAGATTGATTGCGCCACCTCCAACTCTCGATTGGGTATGATTCAGAGAAACGCTTTCAAGTACAGGTTCGGGAACCAGTAGCAATGGAAGATAATTTCCATTTAATGAGTGCCCGTCCCCGTTCGAACGCAAAGAAACAGAAACAACAAAAGATTCATCTTGAGTTATATTTGGTGTTGAGCGGCTGAGTCTACGTGCACTGTTGGGCAATAGGGGTCCCTCGCATACAAATAAGGCAGATGACACCGCATGTGCCGCGCTCATCTGTCTCGAGTCGCATCTCTCAAACGTGTTCATATCCACGGAATATTTTCGCGCCTCACATTCAACTAAGCCAGCTTCAATTCGATGCGCGACTTGTGTGTCGCTCATTGCACCAAATTCGCACCAAAGATGATAGGCAGAATACAAGCTGCCAACTTGATCTCGCACCGCGCTAGAGGAGTAACGACGTAAACTGGAACCTGACAACCACACGAGTCCTCCGCCATCAGCTCCTGATACCCCACCACCTTCGAGAGATGTCATCACAAATCCTCTGTCACCATGTATTTCAAATAATTCAGGGTTTTGAAGAAGATTAGGTGTAATTAAGGAGTGTTTGTCAGCTTGCAATATGTCCACCAGGGCATAACCCATCTCTAAAGGCATGCCATGGAACGAGCCGGAACAGAATGCGCAGTGCTGGAAATCGCTATAAACTGTTTTCGATTCTGTCAGGGTGTACAAAACGGCTGGTCGTATTGAATGAGTGAATTCAGCGGCTGGCTCACCCACGATGCCAGTTATGCTCAATGATGGAGCAGCAATACATTTACCCATCATCACAGAATTTTCACTCGACATGAATGGGGGCATACATTGAAGCACGCCGACCCTTAGCACCAACGGTTCCACAGTTAGCGTCCCAAAACGACATTGGATTGCAGGATCTAGATATGATCCGCAAAGCACGTACGCTTCCGGGACAACGACCTTTTGGTCTATTCTTGAGCATGACATTGTTTGCGTCTTCGTAAGCAATGCGCGCTCAGGCTCAACTTGGGAGTTGTGATGAATATGTGGACCATCAGCACCCATGAGCTTGATGGATTGAGTAAGAGGCATGCGATACTTGAACGCAGCAAAACTTCCATCTGTCTCATCATGCGGAGAAAGAGCAACTCGGATGTAAACTTGATCATAGGAAAGAGGAGCGGGTGGCAGCTCACAGACCGCAAGGACTGATGAAATCGCAAATCCGTTAGATGGACGTAGACTGTCAAAATAGCAATAGATCGGGTCTGCTTCTCGTGCGGCGGATGCATATAAATCTCCCATACGATTTGTTTGCGAGTGATCGATAACAAAATTGAAACGCATTCCCACAACCATCACAAAAGCACCGCCAGTCCATGGTCCTGCATCGGGTGAAATATTTGATATTTTTTCGCCACTGGTGAACAGTATCTGCATGCCGGATTCGCTGCTCTGAAGTGTACGAGCGTCGTGTACATTTACGCTCACAAACCCTGCTTTTGCAACTTGCGGCGTTTGGCAGATTATAACTTTACTCTCGAGACTGCATTCTCCTTTGATTTGGGCATTATGAAAATCGTTTCCAAACTTGCAGAGTACCTTGCTGTACGATGCACTGCACAAATTATTACCAATCAAGGTTATACTCGTTCCACCACTTAGTCTCGCGCGTTGGGGCAATATCATTTTTACATCTGGACGCGTTGTGACTGCTAGTAATGAAAATTTATCAACATCAACATGCACATTGCCGGCTCCAAAAGAGGCACCTGGCATTACCCGCCAATCTGCCCCACTTTCGTCAGAAGCACCAATGACGACGGCCTCGTCGTTCCCGAGTATAGTGGGCAACATCTGCTCGTCATACGGAATAATGACAGTGACAGGTGACGCAAGCCTCAACCTAAGGGGTGTCATTTGGAATATTTTCCCAGCGAGCCTCCAGCTCTCAATAAATGAGGTTGTCGACCGAAGGCCTTCCACAGCTGCTACATCTATGCCTATGACAGTTGGACTTTCGAGTGCAACAGACCCGATTATGATTGAGCCGGCCTTGTAATTCCCTATCACGCCGCCTTCAGAGCTTACCACCTGACGTTGGATAGATTTTTCTGGCACGGAGAAATGAAAAAGAGAGTCACCAAGTGTGGAAGCGAATCCATACGAATCAATCATGCGTGAGTAGTCGCTTCCATCGGCGCTGATAAGAAGGTCGCCTGTGTCGTTGAGAGTGATCTGCACCCTTGCATTGCCAAAAATTTTTAGGGGAAATATTCCAGGTGAAATAAACAGATATGCTCGAGCGGTGATGTTTGCTGACAAAAATAGCTTTGATGGGAAGGTGACCTGACCACCGAGGACTAGTGGTTGAAATAACGCAATGTGCCCATAGCTGTACCAGTCAGTTGAAGCAAAAAAAGCTGAAAACATATCCACCTGTAGCCAGCGCCCCTCCACGCAAGAGTTATCCTCGATGGTGGCAAATGGTGAGTAGTTGACAAAGTCACTTTTGGTGCATCCCGGACCAGCTGGTCTGACAGCTTCGAGATGCTGACTTGATGCATCGACACTAGAAAAATTAAAATAATTGAATGACGTCGTTTGACCGGCCGCGTCTGACATCAGAGCACGAGCTGTTCCGTGTAGATGGACATGATATAGGGTCGATTCACGATACAATGCACGTCATATCTGAAACCTGTCTATGGTGAATGAGAATGCCCTAAAAGGATGGAAGAGAAAGCAACGTGACCACCAGATACCTGTATAGATCACTTGTGGCCAGGCCGTAAACTCAATGATATGGCCGTCAGCATCTTCAGAATAGTCTCCTTCATTCGCCGGCCCGACAATGTCCCCGTAATAGAACCCTGGACCTTCAACTTGGTAGGAGGCCCATTGACCATTGGGGTTGACCTCTAAGACAACTCGAGTGCCATGTACGCAAGAACCATCGTCATGAATCGCCCAGGCGTTGTAATTTGGAGCACTAGGGTTCGTACACCCTGGAGGTATGGTCCGGATGAAAAGAAATAGCGAGTCCATGAGCCGTGTCAAGTAGAATGCCGCGTACGCTGGACATTTCTGGACTAAATTTGTGACTAGTAGCGAAATTTAACGAGCTTTTGAAGAGTTAGTCCTCACCTTCGTGCTTCAATCGGAAGGTTTCCGCACGTTCATCTTCCGGTCCTGTTCCTTTCCAAGATATGTATACATTCCCCTTCACTTGATGAAAAACATCCGAAATAATAACGTGAATTGGCCCTTTGAAAATCACAAAGTATTCTAATGACGGGTATGCACACATCGTCAGGACATGCGCCTCGTCTGAGTAAGACACAAAACCAAATGCATGAGAGGTCTCGTTGTTAGGTGGGCCGTTTATGCTGTAATACCCATGGCTGATAGCCATATTGCCATTTCCCAAACTGTATTCATCCACGTCTTCAAATGTATTTGGGTGGAGATTGCTTTTTACACTAATGTACAACTGTTTCGGCAGTTCTTTCTCTACTCGTCGAATCATATGGTTTCCTGCGTCTGCAACAAACGCGACGCCGCCGTCTGTGCCTGGTACAACTGAAATTCCAGATGGCGAGTGAAACATACTTGCTGGGCCGAGCTCATCAACGTGCCCAGAGACTGCATTATACGATCCAGCGTACATGAATGACGCAGGCCCGGTCTCTCCAGAACCACTGACGTCACCGACAAGCACGAGCCGTCGTAGCCTATGCGAGCGCAGTTCACTGACAAGGAGCACCGATGCCCTCTTTGGAAACAGCTTTTTAGCATCCTCGCCAACGTTGGCGGGTTCTGTGTAGTAGGCTATGCCGAACGGTTCATCGAAATGTATCACCCGCTGAGATTCTGGCGGAAAGCTTTCATTCCACGCAAGTATGCCGGCATCTTGGGAAGGTGACTCAGAATCTGTAATGGTGGTAACTGTCATAGTCGGTAAATCTACCTGCCGTATCCGATTGTTAGCTCGATCAGCTATATATAGGATGCTCTCATCTTCATTCAGCGTCATATGACTTGGTCGATTAAACATAGCACGAATACCAGTCGCATCTAGATACCCAGCTATCCCAGCCCCATTTAGAACTGTCTCCACTATGCCAACTTGCCGAACTACACGGATTCGGCTGTCGGTGTCGCTGATGAACAAATCACCTGTAAAGGAACGATACGCGAGCCCAACTGGGCCGCGGATGCAGGCTTGAGTGGCAACAGGTGCATCCCGGTAAGTAGCGATTCCAGAACCGGCAGAAAGTAGGGCGCGAGCACAGATGTGTTAAAAGTTACCTTGAAGGTACCAACGTACTTTTACTACTTTCCTTTTTAAGTCAAGCGAGTAATAGGATGAACTCGGAATACCTTACCATATGTCGAGACAAGACCTTCGTGTAAACTGACGAGGCGAATTCTGTGATTCAAAGTGTCTGCAACAAAAATGAGTCCTGTGGGGGTGATGACTATTCCCTGGGGTCTGTTGAATTCAGCCCGCAAAAGTTTGTCATTAGAGAAACCAGCCAGCCCTGATCCAGCGATCCAAGTGACATGTCCTTCTGAACTCACTCGGCGAATTCGGTTGTTACCAGAGTCAGCCACATAGACCGAACCATCAGAGCTGACTGCTACCCCGGCAGGATAACTGAAATGTGACTTCTCTCCTCGACCATCCTAATAATATGGAGCAAAAAGTTCAGAACGAGTTACACTCGAAACTTACGAATCAAGGAAAAGTTAGCGACAGGCATAAGTGTAACTCACGCGGAAGCCGGGTATGCCTGACCCGGAAATGCTCGTCACCTTGCCTGCATGCATGGATGTCAGGACATATTAGACGATGTAGCGCGCGCCGCATCAAAGCGAGAAAGAAGCAATCCAAACCTTCTGGCTGGCAGCTCAGTTCATGAGCCCGGTTGACCGGGACCGGCAAAAATATAGAAGCAAATAGTAACCTTACAAATAAATACTGACGAACCCGATGTGCCATGCATGCATGAGCTTCCGACAACACGCTCGGATCTATAAACCTGGATGTATTCGATGTCCGTCCATATATGTCATATTCCACACCACGTCGACGCGAATAACTGTTGAACGCCCGGAAGGTGTGGTTAGCGACGAAACTGTCGAGGGAAAACGTCTTTCAACCTCCCCGCGCCAAGGACTCGGGTGACTAA
>MDTA01091313.1_pt1 | contig 12811 bp, 15 predicted proteins | sample 811151 | NCBI WGS metagenome assembly MDTA01 (sample SAMN05326648, study PRJNA326480) | marine metagenome | isolation source: seawater | place: Indian Ocean: South | collected 2010
AATCCTAAAGATTTGCTATCAGAAAAAGGAAGTAAAATATTTAATTTATTTTTAAAGATTAAAAAAAAAAATAAAATAGGTAAAATAGGGGCCTCTGTTTACACAAAAAATGATATAATTAAATTATTAAATAAATTTGATCTTGATTTGATACAGGGACCATTCAATATTTTTGATCAAAGATTAAAAGATTTTAGAATTCAAAAACTTTTTAGAAAAAATAAAATTGAATTTCACGCCAGATCTATTTTTCTTCAAGGAATAGCCGCGGATAAAACACTTTTGACAAAAAAAATTAAAAATCTTAATGAAATTAAAAATTGGTTTAAATATTTAAGTGACAACAAAAAAAGTGCGATTACTGAAACTTTAAATTTAATAAATCAAAATTCCTTTATTAAAAAAATTATTATTGGCGCAAGATCAAGAAAGCAATTGAAGCAAATTTTAAGTACAAAAATTGAAAATGATAAAAAAAATTATAGTAATTTTAAAAGTAAAAACTTAAAACTTATTGATCCTAGAAAATGGTAAAAAAAAATATAGTCTGCATTGTCCAAGCAAGAATGACTTCTAGAAGATTTCCTGGAAAAGTTTTGCAATTAGTCGATAATAAAAGATCCTGTTTGGAATTTTTAATTCAAAGATTAAATCGAAGTAAAAAAATTTCTAAATTAGTAGTTGCTTGTACTAAAAATTCTAAAGATTTGGAAATTATTAAGATGCTAAAAAAAAATAATATTGATTTTTACAGAGGGTCTGAAAATGATGTCTTAAATAGATATTATAAAACAGCTCAAAAATTCAAAGCTGATATTGTTGTAAGAATTACCTCAGACTGTCCCTTAACAGATGCAAACCTTATTGATAAGATGATTAAAGTCTTTGAAAAAAAAGATGTTGACTATCTAAGCAATATTTGTCCAAGATCTTTCCCTGATGGTTTAGACGTTGAGATATTTAAAATTAAAGCCTTAGCGACAACTTGTGTCAGGGCAAAAACAAAATATGATAGAGAACATGTTACAAAATACATGTTAAAATCGAAAAAATTTAAAAAATATAATTATAAGTTGACCGAAAATTATTCTAAATTAAGAATAACATTGGACTATAAAAAGGACTTAACTATTATAAGAAATACTATAAAAAAACTAAAGTATAAAACTAATTTTACATGGAAAGAGATAGTTAAAGTGTTAAATGCATGAAACGAACTAATACAAAAAGAAATACATATTTAAAAGGTTCAGGTCAAAAGCTTTGGGAAAATGCAAAAAAGATCATACCTGGAGGAAATATGTTTTTGTCTAAAAATCCTGAGAATTATTTGCCAAAATTATGGCCTACTTATTATCATTCGGCAAAAGGATGCATGGTACGTGACCTAGATAACAGAAAATACATTGATATGACCATGGGTGTTGGAACGAATATTTTAGGTTACTCTAATAATGCAATAAATAACTCTGTGATCAAAGCCATCAGAAACAGTACTATGTCCACTTTCAATCCAAAAGAGGAGGTAGTTTTAGCTAAAAAATTGTTAAAGTTGCATCCTTGGGCTGGTGGAGTAAAATTTGCTAGAACGGGGGGCGAGGCAAATGCTTTGTCTTTAAGAATTGCAAGATCCTTTGTTAAAAAAACAAAGATTGCGATATGTGGCTATCACGGGTGGCATGATTGGTATCTATCCGCAAATCTAAATAAAAAAAATAATCTCAATGAACATCTGCTTAAAGGATTGAGCACTATAGGAGTTCCTAAAGAATTAAAAAATACCGTATTTCCTTTTACTTATGGGAATTACCGGCAATTTAAAAAAATACTATCCAATAATGATATTGGCATAGTTAAAATGGAAGTTTCTAGAAATTTAAATGCTGATACAAAATTTTTAAAAAAGATAAGAAGAGAATGCACTAAAAAAAAAATTTTACTAATATTTGATGAGTGTACTTCAGGTTTTAGACAAGTTTATGGTGGAATTCATAAATTATATAACATAATTCCTGATTTAGCTATTTTTGGTAAAAGTTTAGGAAATGGTTTTGCAATATCAGCTGTGATTGGAAAGAAAAATATCATGCAAAGTAGTAAAAACAGTTTCATAAGTAGTACTTTTTGGAGTGAAAGAGTTGGATATGTAGCCGCAATCAAAACTCTTGATGAAATGAAAAGAAAAAAATCTTGGAAAAAGTTGTCAAGTTTGGGAAAATTTTTTAGAAAAGAGTTATTAAAAAAAGCAAAAAAAAATAAGATTGAAATGAACTTAAATGGTCTTTTAGCAATTCCAATATTTTCGATTAAAAATGATAAAAATAACATTTACAAAACATTTATTACGCAAGAAATGTTAAAAAAAGGATTTATAATTAATAACGCTGTTTATATTAGTGTAGCTCACAATGAAAAAATTTTTAAAAGATTTTTTATCGTATTGGATGAAATTTTAGCATTGATAAAAAAGTATAATTCACATCAAAAAATTAAAAAATTATTATATGGCAAAGAAAGTAACAGTCCATTCAAAAGACTAAATTAATCAATAGGTAATTTTCTCAACAAACTGACTTCGATATAATCATTCATTTTTTTATCAAACATTTTAATTTTTTTAATAAGTTTGTAATTTGGAAGACTCATCAAAATTTTTTTGTAATCATATCTGTAAACTTTAATTTTATTATGATGCTTATATTTTTTTTTAACAAATTTACTATTATAAAAATCATATATAATTATAAATTTATCTTTATTTAAAGAACGGTTTGCCCAATAAAAAAGTTTTAAAACATCTTCAATTTTTACTAAAAATAAAAAAAATCCAAATATAATTAAGTCATATTTTTTTTCCCTAAGTTTACTATTTTCAAATAATCCTTGGGTTAAATTGATATCTTTAAATAGTGCTCTTCCATCCTTTATAGCTTTAGAAGATAGATCTATACCATCGCACCTACATTTTAATAATTTTTTTATTTTTTTTAAAACAAATCCTGTAGAGCAGCCAATTTCCAAAACTTTTTTGGGTTTTATCTTAACTTGTTTTAATAATTTAATAACTGGATGATTGTCGTGTGCAATAGAAATTCTTTTTTTTCTATTTCTTAAATGATTATCATTTGTTGCTTTTAGTAAGTGTTTATTATTTTTCATAAATTTTTAAATTACTCTTATTTATTAATTTAAAATTCATTTTCGATAACAAATTTATGTTTTCCATCAAAAATGTTGTCATTTTTTTTATTAAATCTAAAAAAATGAACTGGATATAAATCTGAACCGAATTTGAGTTTACTGATACCCACCCTTTTATGTTTTTGTTCAAATGTTTTAAACAGTTTATCAAAAAAGTATGTTTTACCAATTTCATAAAAATGAAATTTTTTATTTCTGTAATAATTAATCACATTATATTCCAAAAAATGTCTTAACATGAATTCTTTTAGTATTTTTGGATTAGAAATATTTACTTGAGAAGCACCAATTGAAAAATTTTTATGTTCAAAGCACAATAAATAAGAAAGATCATTTTCATTATTATTAATGCTAAATAAACTTGACTCATTTGTAAGAAGATATTTAAGCATTGTATCCCAGGAATCTTTGGGTCTGGTAACTCTTCCGGCAGATGTATAATGATATTCTTTATATTTTTCAAATTGTTCTTCTATTTTTTTTTTTGATGAATTTTCTGTGTTAAAAATATTAAAATTAAGATTTTGATATTTTTCTTTTCTGAATTCTTGTCTAAGTTTTGGGTACAGTCTCTGATCAAAAGTTTTTTTATCCTCAGTTAAATCTAATAAATTAAGATTTATTGTTACAGTATCTAAATCAAAATAATTTAATAGACTAAAACTATTTTTATAATCAGCTAATATATTATTTTGATTAAATGAAATCGGGTGATAAAAAAAATCAACAAAACTCACATTAAATTTTTCCATTTTTTTATAAATTTCAAAAAATATTTCTCTTAGATATTTTTTTCTTACTCTACCTTTAATATTTTGTTTAATTATAGGTAAATGACAAGGAGTTTCATTAAATGAGAAAGTTTTATGGTCTTTTTTTGTATTTAAACCTAGTGGAGCAAAGCCTATTAACTCCTTTTGCTCAAAACAAAAAAATGATTTATTTTCAGTGCCTGTACTCTTGGTATAATAGTCTAAAGCCATTTTTGAATGAAAAAAACTATACCCACCTAACTCATCAAGATAATTTTGGTAAGTAGCTGTATCTATATCTATTACATTTAAAAATTTCATAAATTACTTTTTGCAATCTATAACAAAATATTCAAAAAACTCTTTGCTGTTTCTATAGGTTCTAGAGTGGGTTTCTATAACAACTTTTTTGAATTTTTTCTTTAAAATTTTTTTTATTTCATTTTTCGAATAAAATGAAAACAAATAATCATCCCCATAAAATGGAGCATTTTTTCGTAAAATCTTTTTTATTGAATTTTTTTTAAATATTTGTGCTGGAAAATGTTTTTTAAAAATATCAGATTTTTTAGATAAAGTTTGCAAATGAAAATATCCATTATAATTTAATTTATTATGTATATTGAAAATATATTTTTCGAAATCTTTTTTAATTAATGAATAAGATGTAAAACAATCAATAATTACGTCATATTTTTTTATTAACTTTTTCATCGACGGAATAGAGTCTAAAAACAATTTACATTGATACTTTTTAATTTTTTCTTTTTTTAAAATCTTTTTTAATAAATCTAAAGCCTCAATAGAAAAATCAATACCATGAACAATATGTTTTTTTTTAATAAGGTATAATAAGTTTCTACCTGTTCCGCACCCAATATCTAAAACTAATGACTTGCGTTTTAAAAATTTACTTTCAAATCTTATGATATCTTCATTAGGATGTTTCCTTTGAAAATTTAATCCTTTTTGTTTATATTTTTTATTATGGTAAAGCTTCGTTTGAGCTAGATAGTCTTTTTTTTTATTTCTCATTTTTGTTTAGAAAATAATTAATATAATTAGAAACTAATTTTACCTGTTTTATTTTTAATGAAGGAAATATGTGCAAAGAAATTGCTCTTTCAGCATGTTTTTCTGATTGTAAAAATTGGCCTTTTTTAAAACCTAGCCTTTTGTAATAAGGGTGTAAATGAATTGGTATATAATGTAAATTTACAAGAATTTTTTTTTTTCTTAAGAAATTAAATAATCTTTCTCGGGAATATTTATTTTTAATCCGTATTACAAATAAGTGAAATGAAGAAAATGAGAATTTATTTGATTCCGGTAAGTCTAGATGTTTTTTATCTAATAATTTTTTATATAAATTTGCAATTTTATTTCTTTTTATAACAAAACTTCTAGCTTTTTTTAGTTGGCTTATACACAAAGCTGCTGAAATATCTGTCATTCTATAATTTAATCCTAGGAATTGTTGTTCAAAATACCATTTGTATTTATTTTTTTTTTCAAAAAACTTTTTTTCTTTTGTAATCCCATGATTCCTTAACATTTTCATTTTCTTATCAAGTGCTTTATTATTCGTAGATGCTATTCCACCTTCTCCAGCAGTAATTATCTTTACAGGATGTAAACTAAAAATAGTAATATCGGACCATTTACAGTTTCCAATTTTATTACCTCTGTAAGACGATCCGATTGCATGAGAAGCATCTTCTAAAATTTTAAAATTATATTTTTTTGATAAAACAAATATTTTATCTAACTCTGGAGGTAAACCGCCATAGTGAACGGGAATGATAATTTTAGGGAGCTTTTTTTTTGGAGTATTCTTGAGTTTTCTTTCTAAAGCTTGAATATCAATATTTCCAGTAGAAAAGTTTATATCTACGAAATCTACTTTTGCACCAACAAGCAAGCCGCAATTACTTGAGGAGACAAAAGAATTAGGAACTGTCCACAGATAATCTCCTTTCTTTAGTCCAAGAGCAATGCATGCTACATGGAGAGCGCTAGTTGCACTATTAACAGCTGTGCAATAATTAGAGTTTACAATCTTTTTGAATTTTTTTTCTAGTAGGTTTATTTTGGGCCCTTGTGTTAGAAAATCGGACTTAAGTGTTTTTACAACCTCATTTATATCATTTTTATCAATTGTTTGGCGGCTATAAGGTATTAATTTCATTTTTAAAAATTGTAATTATTTAATTGCTAATATTCCTTCAAATGGACCATATTTTTGAATAGTTAAAATATCTTTAAACCCTGCTCTTTTTAAATAAGCTTTATTAGCTGTAGATGTAAAAGGTTCTAAAAAGCCTCTGATTGAGACGGCTTTGTGGTAAATTTGTTTTTCGTTATATCCCACATCATTTTTATACTCACTGTATACCTGGGTCATTAAATCTTGAAATCTAGCATCTGGAGATCTAACTTTTTCAAAAAGAACAAAACCTCCACTCCAGTTTAAAGATTTATAAATTTCATTATAAACCTTTTGCCTATATTTTGGTTTAATGAATTGGATAGTGTAGTATGAAACAACAAAATCGCTCTTTTTTAACTTAACGTTTTCTAATTTTTCGCTACTAAAAGAGATCTTTTTATTATTTTTATTCTTTTTTTTTGCTTCTTTAATCATATTTTTTTCTCGATCAATTCCTTTTATCTTAAAATTTATATGCTGATTATATTTACATATTTTTTTAATCAAAGTTCCAGTTGAGCATCCCAAATCATATGCCATAGATCCATTATCTATAAAAAAACTACTTAATTTACAGGTAAGATGATGACCTATATCATACAAAGGAACTGATTTTTTTACGTGCTTATCAAATTGTTTTGATATTTTACCACCAAAATTAAATTTACCTTTTGTAATTTTTATTTTATCTCCTGCATCCATATTAACTTAGCAATTCCTTTCTTTGATTTGATAAAAATTTAAACCACTCTTTTTCCCAATTAATATTAACATTAAAATAATCATTTAAATATTTTTTTCTAACTTTTTGTATTTTTTTATTATTCCACCAACTATCTATATTTTCCCAATTTTTGATAATATGACTTTTAGCTTTTGAATAATTTGAAAAAGCCATTTTATTTTTTTCTAAACTCTTAAATAACTTTAAGCTATCTTTCTCTAAATAAAATTGATCTGGGTTGCATATTAATAAAGTTGGAATATTAAGATACATTGTTTGAGAATAAATTGTTTGGGGGTAAGATACAATTGCAAGTTTGGTTTTATTGAATGTTTTAAACACATCACTATAAGTTTCTTGTGTAGTGCCGTCTAATTGTTCAACACTAAACTCATCAGCAAATTTTTGAGAACAATTCATTCCAAAATTAGCCTTATTTCTCAAAAGAATATTTTTTTTTATCGTATCAGGAAAATTTGATAGCATAGATAACATTTTATCGAAATAATCGTTAGACTCCTCAAATGTTGGGAAGGATTGCACGGCATTAACGTATCTAAAGCTTTCAGTAAAAAAAAACGTAAGCTTCTTTGGGTTGTTTCTTTTAAGTTTGTTTAATAAATTTAATGTTGGACTCATTTGAATTTTTTTATTTACTTTATTTTTATTGTGATGCCAAACTACGATTTTTGAAAAATATTTTTCTAAATAATCTAACATCATAAAATACTTTGATTTTAAACCGCCTCCATGTTCTACATAAATTAATTTAGATCCCTTGGTAAAAGATTTAGCTAAAAAGAACCTAAATTTTTCCGAAAAGTTTAAAGATTGAGTAGCTATAATTACTTTTTTAAATTTTGAATACCTAGATATCTTGTTGTCTAAAATATCAATATTTTCTAAGTAATTGGATGGCAAGTATTCAAAAATTATATGTCTAAGAAAGGATTTAAAATTGTCTTTTGACTTATGTCTATTGTTAAAATTAGAAATAAGGCTCGACCTTAGGGCATAATCATAATAATTTTTGGTTTTGAATTGAAAAAAATCAATGTTTCTTGAGGGAAATATTTTTAATTTTATACAAAGTTTAAAAAATTTAGATGTTGGATAAACAAAAATATCAAAGTAAATATTATTCAGATTAAAAAAAATTTTTGAAGTAAAATTATCTAAATATCGATAGCATGTATTAATAAATGGCATCTTTTTCCTTGGGAGTTGTTTTGTCCTTTTCGATAATAATTTCTTTTTTTTATAATAAATATTTTTTTTGTTTAAAAATTTAAATATTTTTATAAATAAATAATTGTTAAAATCATCTCTTTGTGAAGCCAAATGGAAATTAGAATCACTATCACTTACAAAATTTGATGGCTTCAAATTGTAGTCATTAATTAAAAAATTTTTCTTTTTAAATTTATTTAAAAAAAAATTAATCTGTGACCATCTATCATGACAAATTGAAACAAATATTAATATCCACGGGTAAGTAAAAATATAAAATTGTTTTTTATCTAATGTTATTTTTTTTTTTTAATCTTAATATATCAAAAAGATCATTCAATATTTCGTTGGAAACATTTACTATGTATTTTATGTTTTTTTCTTTATTAATCTTTTTATACAAATAATTTTTACAGATATACTTTTTTTTTATAATTAAATTTTTTTTTTTATCTAATGAATAGCCAGATAAATAATAGGTATTTTTATAATTAAATCTATCTAGGCAAGTAGTAGCTAAGTAATTTATTTGCATTAACTGATCTTATTTATAATTTTTTAAATATCGTTCTAATTTTATCTGCTGAGTTAATAAAGTCTTTATTATTGTAAGAAGAGTAAAAAAAATTTTCATCTACTTTTTTAAAACTAAACTTTTTTTTTTTCATTTTATTTAAAAATTGTTTTCTACCTAAAATATTTGTACTTGAAAGAATTACATAAAATTTTTTTGTTTCATAAGTGTTATCGTTTTCTTCTTTTGAAATAAGTAATTCGTCTAATTTTTCACCTGGTCTTTTTCCTATAAATTTTAATTTTACTTTGTCGTTTAAGCTTTTTGCTAAATCTGTTATTTTAAGGGAATGGAGCTTTGGAACAAAAACTTCACCTTGGTTAAGATAATTAAAACTGTTTAATACAAATTCTACTGACTTTGGTAACGATATAAAAAATCTTGTCATTTTTTTATCTGTTACTGTGACAGTGTTATTTTTTTTAATTTGCTCTTTAAAGTAAGGTATTACAGAACCCCTAGAACTTAATACATTGCCGTATCTAACGATCCCGAAGAAGGTTTTTTGTTTTCCTGTTAACGAATGAGCAGCGATAAATAATTTTTCAGCTGCAAGTTTACTTGCACCATAAAGGTTTATTGGATTTGTTGCTTTATCAGTTGAGAGAGCTATAACTTTTTCTACTTTCCTCTCAATCGCTGCATGTATAATATTTTGAGCACCTATCACATTTGTTTGTATACATTCTATAGGGTTGTATTCGGCAATAGGGACATGTTTTAAAGCTGCTGCATGTATTACAAAATTTACATCTTTCATAGACATACTTAGTCTATCTTTGTCTCGAACATCTCCAATTATAAATCTTAAATTTGAATTCGGATATTTTTTTTGAAGTATATGTTGTTTATTTTCATCTCTAGAAAAAATAATTATTTTTTTTAAATTGTAATTTTTTAATAGATATTCTATACAACTGGTCCCGAAAGATCCTGTTCCCCCAGTTATCATAATAATTTTTTTGTTAAACATGTTTTTTTAAATGATATTACTGTTCAATTATTGAACGTTATAGCGTTCAAATATTGAACAGTAAAGGGTGATTATCACAAAAGATCTGATACATCTGTGATTTTTGAGGAAGAAATATCTATATATAGTTGAAAATTTTCTTCAGTGCATAAATCAAGCCAATTGAGCTATTAGTACTGGTCAGCTTCCCACTTAGATGCTTTTAGCTTGATTACTCATTAATTAATCGACTAACTCTCTCACTAACATAAATCCTTCAGCAAATTTAAATCCTGAAGAAATACCTCTGAATTTTGCCAATGCTTCGATGGCTTTCAAAGATCTGCTATGAGGATAGTTTTTAAGTTCACTTTTATAAAATTTCATAGCGTTTATTTTATTTTTAATCTCTTTATCTATTTCGAAATAATAATTTGGTTGGAAGGTTTTTTTTTAAATACACCCCACTCTGTACTTGAAAGTACTTCAAATGATAAAATTTTTTTAACAGGAACATTTTTTATTGGTCTACAAGCAGTAATCGTAGCCCTATAAGCAATTTGGTGATCAATATTAAGACAATTTTCATAATGAGTGAAAACAATCTCTGGCTTGAAAGATTTAATAACTTTCTCTATTTCTTTAACTATTTTAAGTAAAGGCAATTTATCCAATTGGTTATCAGGCAGGTTAAAAAAAGTTGGTTTTCCAATTTTTAGATATTTAAAGAGTTTTTCACATTCCTTTTTTCTTTTTAAAATTTTATCCTTGTTCTTAGATCTAGCTGAAACTCCATTTGTTAAAAAGATAATTTTAAATCTATTATTCTTTTTTAATTTAAATATAGTTCCTCCACATCCAAGAATTTCGTCATCTGGGTGAGCGGCTATCACTAATATTTTTTTATTTTTTAACAATTTTAAATTCTCCTATCAGTATTTTATTCTTTGTTATCTTGGCATTTTCAAGCAAAATCTTATATTTTTTTAAATCTATATATGCCTTAGGATAATCAGGCGCGTCTAACATCCTTATAAAATTAAAAATTTTACTTATGTTCGGCTTTTTTATAGAAAAAATATTACTATCTTTAAGTTTTCTTCTTTTAAAGTATGAAGATTTCCCTTTTTGTCTATAAAACCTAATCTTTTTTTTTCTTGATAAATGTTTAATCATATAAACACATTTTTTTTCCATCTTTTGATAAATCTGAGTAGCAGTACCATTTAAATCTAAATTATTTTTCAAGCAAATATCTCCTGCATCAATTTTATCTGAAACTTTAAATGCAGTAATTTTAGTTTTTTTTATACCATTAACGATTTGGTTTTGTATTGGAGAGCCACCCTTAAACTTTGGCAAGTCTGAGGAATGAAATTGTATGCACAAGTATCTTTTAAAAATTTCTAAAGGTATTTTCTCAGACCAATGAATAAAGAAAATTATTTTAGGTGAATATTTAATAATTTTTCTTTTATCTAATTTATAAGAGAATTTATAGGATTTATTTAAAATTTCAAAATTTTCTATGTCCCATTTTTTTTTTGAAATTATTAGATAATTTATCATTTTGTTTTAATCATCTTTATTAAATATTTTTTTTTATTCATGTAAAAAAAGCTTGGATAGTTTTCGAAATCACAAAGTCTCAATAAATTAAATTGTGACTTCAATGATTTGTTTATATTGAGTTTGCTGTCTTGCTTTGTTCTTAATCTGTAGTAAGTAGACTTTCCAATTTGTAATTTTGATTTCGGAGAGGTTTTGTTTCTTTTATAATATGATATGAATTTTTCAATTAAATTTAAATTTTGATTGAACTGTATTGCTTTAATTTCATTAAACACTAAATCATTTTTAAAATACACTTTTTTTTTGAAATAAATTTTTCCTGCATCAATTTTTTCACCAGCCTCTATTAAAGAAAATACTATTTTATTTTTTTTCTTTAGTAGCTGCCACGACAATGGGGACATGCCTTTTCCTTTGGGTAAGTCGGATTCATGTGGAATAAGATTATACTTTGATCTATCTAAAAATTTTTTATTGATGACTTTAAAATAACTGAAAATTATGTTGATATCGTAATTCTTTCTTATTTTTCTATGATTATCAACTATCAAAATATTTTTTGAATATCTTCTTAACTTTTTTGTTAATGCGGAAGAATATTTGTTTGCCCAAGAATTTTTACTTATTAAAATTTGTATCTTCATAATTTTATATGTTATTATATATTTATTTAACTTAAATTATGGCAAAATTAAATAAACACAATCATTGGATTAGCAAAGTTCAAAAGATAAGGGCTAGAAATAATGTAAATTGGATGAATATTCTTAGACTAGCGTTTAAACATGCTCCTAAAGAAGCAGGCAAGTTAATGAAAAAAATTAATTCTGATGACAAAAAGATTTCTAAACTTTTAAATAAGCTTAGTAAGTAAATAAATGTTTAAATTTAATGATATCAAAAAATTTAAAAGAACGTTAATTATTGCCGAAGTTTCTGCGAACCATTGTGGATCCAAAAAAAATTTTTTAAATCATATTTTAAAGGCAAAAGAATCTGGTGCAGATTTTGTTAAAATTCAAACTTACGAGCCAAAAGATATGATTGTAAATAAAAATTTTAAAATAAAATCTGGAATATGGAAAGGAAAAAATTTATGGAAACTTTATAAACAAGCTTGCACTCCATTTGCTTGGCATAAAGATGCTTTTAAACTTGCTAAAAAGAAAAACATTACTTTATTTAGCACTCCATTTAGTTTGAGATCTTTAACCTTTTTAAAAAAATTCAACCCCTCTTTGTATAAGATAGCCTCTTTTGAACTTACAGATCACAAACTTATAAATGAAATCGCTAAGTTAAAAAAACCAATAATTCTCTCAACAGGGCTATCAACGCTAAAAGAAATAAATTCGTCGATTAAAATAATTAAAAAATATCACAATAAAATTATTTTGTTATACTGCGTTTCCGGGTACCCTACTCCTTTAAAAGAAATTAATTTTAATGAGATTGATAAAATCAGAAAAAGCTCTGGTATAAAGCAAATTGGTTTTTCTGATCATACTGATGGTATAGAGGCATCACTTGAAGCCATTAATAATAAAGTTTTTATAATTGAAAGGCATTTCACTTTAAAGAAAAATTCAAAAAGTCC
>MDTA01108172.1_pt1 | contig 12811 bp, 16 predicted proteins | sample 811151 | NCBI WGS metagenome assembly MDTA01 (sample SAMN05326648, study PRJNA326480) | marine metagenome | isolation source: seawater | place: Indian Ocean: South | collected 2010
GAAACAGATACGGAAACAGAATTATTATCAAAGGCAAATATGGATAAATTAACATCCAACTCATATGAAAAGGAAGATGATATTCAATATATTGGTGCTTTGGACAGTATTAATGAAAAAGCAAATAATAAATTAGATTTTGATGGAACATCAATTGATAGAATAGTTGATACTCTTCATGATGATAATGAAAGTATATTTATCCAAAATAATATTAGATTTGCAACTACAAAATTTTTAAAGAATTTAATTGAGAATATTTGAAAATAAAATTATTTTATAATTATTAATATAAGCAGACATAATGAATTTTAAAGAATTAAGAAATAATATCGACAAGACAGTTAATAATATTCCAAATTATTTATTTATAATACCATATATATTACATACACTATCAACAAATAATTTATTTAAAATACACAATAAAATTGTTAATACTCCAAGTAAAGTGTATGATGTTATAATTTCCAATATAAAAGACTATTCAAGTTATAGAGCTTTAACTGATGTAATTGCTGTAATAATATTGGCATATTTACTTTCCAAATATATTTATTTAAACAGATATAAATTGGGGGAAAAAAATGTTAAAATTAAAAATATAGGGACGACTATATTCAAGTATATTTCAATAATTATATTGATAAGAGCAATTACTATTCAAATGACTATTTTACCAAAATTAACGAATATAAATATTCCCGCGAATTTATTAGAACGGTTTACAAAAGGTCATACCTGTGATTACATATTTAGTGGTCATACATCAGTTATTTTAATAATAATACTATCCTTTTACAAACATCAACTAATTGATACTAATGAATTTAAGTTAGTAAGTTTTTTACATCTTTTAATGGCTATATTATTAGTAATGACAAAAGGACATTATACTATTGATATATTCTTAGGATTTATAATAGCAATAGCAGTTTTTTTAATATTTGACCTCTAAATTATATAGACGGTTGTTATTCATCTACACCATATTTTCAATATTTTTACTAAAATTATAATCAATCAGTGAAAATATTGACATCAGTATATAAGATAAGCGCACTAAGAATTTGGTGTATAAAAACTATTTTTTACACATAATTATACCAATAAAATATTGTTAAAAATTAAAATAAACTTAAAATATTAAAGTTTTTTAAACAATATATATATATAATGTCTTTAAAAATAACCGATTATGTTGTTAAAGAAAATTATCAAAACAATAACATTAATAACGAAATTAAACTAACTCGAGACTTAAGTGAGTTATTGGATATTAAAAAAAGATATAGAGAATTTCTTAATAAAGCTAATGAATCTAAAAAATTTATAACTAATATCAGTAATTCACATGATAACTCTAAATTTGTAACAAATTATCCTCTCAGATTTAAAGAAGGTAGTGGTAAATACGTACTTCAAGTTATTGATGACGAAACAGGTAAGGTCATGTATAGTAAATCTATATTCATAAAAGAAAGTATTAATGTTGTTCAAAAAATAAAGTCTATAAAACAAGAAATATCAAAATACAACATATCCTTATTTAAACTTCAAACACAAAATGCAATTGAAGTCTTACGCCGCGACTCCGCAATTAACAATATTAAAATGGATAATAATCTTATTTCTAAAGAACAATTTAATGAAAAAAAAAATCAAGTAGATGAGGATATTAATGAACTTGAAGAATCATTTAATAAAGAAAAATCTAAATTATCCGATTTGACTATTGAACTGAACATACTCAATAAATATCTGGGCGATTATATTCAAAAACATACAGATTATATCAATAGATTAAATATAGATAATATTAATATACTATGGGAATCAATATCATTTTTAACTGATAATTCTAGTAGAAGTCTTATTAATTTCCATAAATTAGACCGTATTTTACACCAAAGTAAAGATATGTATAATGGTGACCTTGTAATGATTAATTCAGATGCAGATATTGATGATATCGACACCAATTTTATTGGGATGATTGTCGAAAATGATGATAAAAAAGATACTATGAAAATAAACCTGGATAATGATACTACTCTTGATATAGATCGAGAACATATTATAGCAATAGACGGTATACATAATTTATTAAAAAAAAGTTGTCTTAATCTTGAATTATGTTCTGTTTCCTCTGATGAATATAGTGAACAATTAAATAAAATAGGTATTTTAATGTCAAAAAGTAGAGATGGTGAAATAGAAATAATTAATAATACGCCAAATAAATCTATTACATTACAAAAGAAAAATATTAATTATGGATTTATGAAAAAGGAACAAAAACCTGTCAAAATTAATGTTAAAAAATTGCAAGAGAAAAAAATAGCTGATGATGATGAAGAAGAAGTTGAAAATTTCTTTGTTGATGCAACTTTATTATATGAAAATGAAGGGGATGTATTTATGTTTTATTCTAAATCTGCAAGAAATCCGAAACCAGGAAAGGGTTCAAGAGAAACACTTAAAACAAAAGAAAATTACGACGACCTTTACATAATTGAAGATTGGCGGAAAAAATTATCTAATTTTTGGATGTGTGATAAACCGATTGATATTATAGGTAAAAAATTTGCATCTGTAGAGCATTTTTTTCATTTTATGAAATTTTGGGAAATACCTAGTTATAGTGGTGATAAGAAAAAACAATATGACAATTATGCTGATAATTTTACTTATGATTGTAAGAACCCTCAATGTTGGGGACGCAGTGACGGTAAAGTAGCTAAAAAAAATGGTGGTAAAAATTGTGGATTAAAACATAGATATAATTGGTTTTTCCAAATAAATAAAATAATATCCGATAGACCAGTTGATGATTATACTAATATGTTATTGCGTAATTATATACTTGTTGTTGGATTATATCATAAATTTACGCAAAATGAAGAGCTTAGGAATTTACTTTTAGCTACAAAAAATGCCTTACTTATCCACCCACGAGGAGGTAATGCTCGTACAGGAGTATATTTACCAGAATATCCACTTATGTATGTAAGATATTTAATCAGAAATAATAAATTATTAGATATGGATATATTGGAGCAAATTACTACTAATAAGTCACTTCAATCACCTTTAAGTGAATCTGAAATTAAATCTGCAGGTAAATCTGAAAGTATGTCCGAAAAAAGTTCACAAAGCAGTTCTTCCTCAAAAAGTTTATTATCACAATCACCTCTTTCACAATTACGCAGCCATGCAGAAAGTTTAGGATTAAATTAAAGTAAATTAAGTCCAAAAAGTTTAGAATTGGCAGTTAATAAAGAAGTATCGAAAAAGTCTTTAGAAGAAGATCCTAATTTAATTAATAAATTATCTCAGTTGGTAACAATTACAGAAGAACTCAATAAATCTATGCTTAATGTTCCACCAAGTGGAGATTGTGGTTATCATGCACTTGTAGAAATGATGTATTGTAACAATATTGTTCCAATGAACAGTGATTCGACCTTATATACTAAAGAATTACCCGAGTATCCTGCAAATAAGAAGCAGATTAATGTTTCAATTACAAAAGAGGTTGATTTGAAACCCGTATTATATGATGCTATGAAAAAATCACGCATTGATATTGCTGATAAATTTTTACAAAATTTTAGATTAGATAAGAGTGACAAAGAAGAAATTGAAGTATTGAAACAAGCAATTTACACAGATTATCCTAATGACTTTAAACATGGAAACACTGAATTTAATAAAGGTATACAGGAAGATTATTACAGTAAAATTAGAAATATATTTGATAAAGGTGGTAGTTGGATTTCAGATACTGAACTTAGATTAGCAAGTGCTTTGTACAACATAGACATTAAAATTTATTCTAATAATGGTGAACAATATTTAATAGAATCCAAACATAATAGGTCTGTTTTTACGGAAGGAAAGGAATACAACTCAGATAAAGAACCATCACATATAGAATTAGGTTATTACTCAAATTACCACTATGTTGGTTTAAGAAATAAATTAGACCCATTACTCGATGATACATTTAATAAATTAACATACTATACCGTTAATATTGACTTAGAAGGGACCCAACACGAAATAATCTTTGAATTTATAGGAGATGATGTATATCCATTAGGATTATTAAATAATAATAAGACAATTTCATATTTTACATATGAAGAAGATACAAATGATGAAGAAATTGTAACAATATTTGAAGATAAGTATGAAGATATTGAAGAGTCTGATATAAAACATAAATTTCCAGAAATAAACACCCAAGATTATTTTAAAGATATTCTCAATAATAACATTTATCTTGAACCTTCTAATAAGTCAGTTTTATTAGGTAATCTGCAAATTAAAACAGATTCAGAAGGAACAATACGTAACAAAATTAATTTTATACTTCAGTAAAAAATAAATAAATAAATTTGATATATATATTTATTTATATTAAAATATTACATGGCAAGTTTAAGAAAAAAACGCCTAGAATTTCTTCAATCTATTGATAATGATACTAACTATTACATCCCTCTCGAATACCTTGATAAATTTTTAACTGATCCTAAAATAAATATAGAACAATATCGTAATAAATTTAATAATAAAAGTACGAATAAACTAACAAATTATGAAAAGGATTTGGTGGAAGATATGTATGCAATTGAATATTTCAAAATAAAAAATGAATGTATTGATGAATATAGTCTAAAAAATAATGATTATTTTTATAAAGGTGACGTGTTTTTGGATGAAAGCTTTTATGACTGGAAATATAATTGCAACCAAGTATAAATTTATAAATTGAAAATGATAATGTTATTTATCAATAAATAAAATTTGTTTTAATATATTAAATGTTTAAACATATTGATGCAAAATGGTTTTTTTTATCATTATCTATTGGATTATTTTTAGTTTATTGTAGTACACCAACACCCGAAGTAATTATTAAATATCCTACTCCTGATAATGCACATGAACTTATTTTTGAAGATGATTCAGATAATTGCTATAAATTTAAAACACAAGAAGTTAAATGTCCATCTAAAAATAAAATTAATCAAATACCTATACAAAGAAAAAATATGTGATATTATAATAAATGTTAAGTATTGAAAATACAAAACTTTTAACTTATGGATGGTTAATATGCGTAGCTTTAATCTATTTAATTAAACATTTAGTAGATAGTGGATTGATTAAATTTTACTCTGGATTTAAGATGTCATTCAAATTATCTAACCTTGATTATGAAAAACTTTTAATGCCATTACTTGCTATACCAATAATTTACTTATTAAATATAAAATACGAATCTGACAAAAATAAAGATAAAGAGGACCTTAGAAGAAATGCTAAAATAACAATTGGTATTACAGCTGTATGTATAATATCTTATTATCTTACAAGATGGAAAATAATTAATGGTCCATTTAATTATTCTAATTATTTTGGCTCTCCTGGAAGAGAATTTTCACCTATTTTCAAAACATTTAGAAGACTCAATTTGAAATAATATTATTATATTAAATTTATATTATAATATTATAATAATGTTACAAAAATTTACATCCACATCTGAAGGAAAAATTATATTATCTATTATTTGGGGTCTAGGATTATCAGCATTGTTTAGAAAAGCATGTAAAGGAAGAAATTGTATAATAATAAAAGGACCTAAACCTGAAGAGATGCATGATAAAATTTATCAATTTGACGATAAATGCTATAAATATTCTGCTGTCAATACAACATGTAAAAAAAAATAATTCGTTTCAATTATAATAAACATTTGATATAATAATATATATATGTCAACTGTTCCACAGATTGATGAAAACTCTGATAATAAACCTGAAATGACTGGCGATGATGATAACCTTGTAGACGCTATACTTAACGAACTTAATCAAGATTCTGATAATGTTGTAGAAAACAAAGAAATTGATGAAACACAGAATAATCCAGTTCAAAGAGAACCTTTAGAAAGAATCCCAGTATCTGACAGCGATGTTAATAGAACTCATGAGATGACTGGAAATGAATTGCCACCTATGATGGACGTAGAATATGATTCTTCCGAAAATAAAACCATTAATATTGTCAACATGCTAAAAAAACCCGTTATAGTATTGTGCGTAAGTTTTATTGTTTTCAATCCTCTATTCCTTAATATGATGAGAAGATTTATACCCGAAGTCATTAAAAATAGCTTATTTTACGACCAAATACAAACCTTAATTCTTGCTATTATGACATCAATTTTATTTTTTGGAACTAATTATCTTGTATAATTTTCTAAAACTATATTATAATGAGTTCTAATAAAATAGGTTTAATTATTCTGGCATGTGTATCGTTTATGCTTAGTTTACCAAAAATTCGACAAGAAAGTCTTGGTATGATAATTCTAACAATTGCTGTAGGATATTCAGTAACTAAAAATATTGTAACTTCTGTATCTGTTGGGCTTATACTGGGGGCAATCTTTACTTCTTTGACATCGGTAAAAAAAACTACTAATGTTGAAAATTTCAAATCTGGAAAATCCAAAAAAAAGAAACATAAAAATAAAAAAAGAAAAAATGATATTGATAATCAAGTAGACACTGAACCTGATGATAATGAGCACTTTGAAATTGATGGAAAAACAAGTTTTGTTCAAAATATGAAATCATTAGGAAAAAAAGAAACATCACAGTTAAAAAAGGATACTAAAGAACTATTATCTGTTCAAAAACAATTAATAGAGACCCTTAAAGATATGGGACCTACACTTGAAAATGGAAGAGAAATTATGGCAACATTCCAGAATTACTTTGGAAGTGATAACATGAAAAACATGAATGCTAAACTAAACTTCTAATAATTAAATTATAAGATTTAAATATAAAGATATTTAAGTATTATATTAAATGGGTAATTATTTATCTTCACCATTAATAAATAAAAAGTACGGTTGGGTACGTGATATACCTGACCAACGTGATATATATCTAGTTCCAAATTTAAAAAATAATGAATCATGTGTTGACCTTCGTGATAAATGTCCAGGAGTATATAATCAGGGTAAATTAGGAAGTTGTACAGCTAATGCTTTGGCAGCAGCGTATGAATTCAATGAAATACAAAAAGATATTAATAATACATTCACTCCTTCGCGGTTATTTATTTACTATAATGAAAGAAGTATAGAAAATACCGTAAATTTTGATTCTGGTGCTCAAATAAGAGATGGTATAAAATCACTTCATAAACAAGGTGTTTGTTCTGAAAATGAATTACCTTATGATATTGAAGAGTTTACTCAACAACCGAGTGAAAAATGTTATGAAGATGCTCTTAATCACAAGATTATAAAATATCATAGAGTTGAACAAGATATTGAACATCTAAAATCATGTTTAGCTTCAGGAAATCCTATAGTATTTGGTTTTAGTGTTTATGAGAGCTTTGAATCAGATGAAACCGCTAGAACAGGTATTATGAAAATGCCAGAACTTAATGAAAAAGTTTTGGGAGGTCATGCTGTTATGGCAGTTGGATATAACGACGAAAAAAAGGTAATTATAGTACGTAATTCTTGGGGTGTTAATTGGGGAGATAATGGATATTTTTATATGCCATATGCGTTTATAACCGATAAAAACATGTGTAGTGATTTTTGGAGTATTATTTCTACCAATGAAAAATAAGTTAATTAGTATTACCTTGTAATTTTTTTGATAACTTTATAACAAATATAAATAAAATATTTTTAAAGTGATTATAAATGAAAGTAATATGCATAATAGATCCGTACTGATAACATTTTTGTGTGTGTATCTAAAAATATTATTATACGATTTTGGTAATTTATTGTGTAATGATTTTAATAAACATTTTTTATATTGGAATCTTGTAGCCAGTACTGTCAAAATAACAATATTATAAAGTATAAGATTATATTTTGTTGTTCCAAGAATTGTCATACATATAAGTAATCCTATAAATGTTACGTGTGTATAATGCAGTATCTTATTATTTTTAATTAGAATTATACTTAACGAAATAAGAATACCTATAAAATTCAATGTATTTTCAAGCATATTTTCTTGCAAAAGTAATATATAAAAATTAGCAATATAAAAGACTGAGAATAAAGATTTTAATAATTTATATTGACATATCATATCTAAAATAAAAGACGATATTATTTAAACATCTTTTACAAAATATAGTAAAAAATATAGATATAATATAATATAAATGATTATAATCCTTGTAATATTAGCTATTATAGTATTATATCACTATTTTAATCATAAATTTTTTGAAACATTTAAAGATACGCGCGTTAATTTAGATGATATTGTTAATAATCCTGACAAAACCAGTGATTTTATTGATGAAAAAATAGGGAATGTATATAAAAAAAATGTCGATTTAAATTACTATAAAAATCTTAAAAGTGCTTCAGAAACAGGACATATTTTAGATAAAATAGTAAGTAATTTATCTAAAAAAGATATTAATAAATTACAGAATGTATTTACTAATGAAATAGCACCTATATTAGGCAAATTACAAAAAAAGATTAAAATAGGAGATGTAAAACTTCCAACTAACAGAATACCTGATAAATGTTCTACAAAAGATAACTATATTCTTCCTGAACTTGATTTAGATAAAATACAGAACATGAAACTTAAAAAATTTTCTAAATCAAAAACTAAAAAACAACAGAATTACGAACACACTCACGAACACGGTCATGATGAACATCATGATCATGAACACTTCAAAAATTATTCTATATTTTAAAAAAATATTTTTAATTATTATGTATCTTATAATGTAGTTATATATTATAAGATGGAGGTATGTCCTGTTAATGCTATATGTTTTGATAAAAATACATTTTTACTACTTATAGTTGGTGGAATTGTATTTGTTTCACACTACATTGGTAAAACTAATGATAAAATTGATTCGTTAAAACATGAAATACGTGATAATAAAAACAAATACGATGAGAAAATTCATAATTACACTCTCACTTTGTCGGATAATAAAGAAACAGCAACAAATGTTTTTAAGGATAGATTAGATAATGCATTGCAACCACCTGCTCGTTCAAGTCCGTACACTATGCCAACGGTACCAATCAACATACCAACAAGAGGAGAAGCTTCTGGATATCAACAAGTAGGACTATTAATTCAAAGTGACGGTGAGGGTAACAATCAAGTTAAACTTCCATTATTTGGACAACAAATGTATCCACGTTCACGAGAATGGAATTACTATACTAATTCAGATGGATATCAGAGTGTTAAACTTGGTATAAATTCTCAAGGAAGAAATTCAATGGACCGCCACGGTATACCTGAATTGTATGATGGCAATTCAGTTTCTATTGATGGATATGACTCGCAGTTTAATGTTAAACTATATAAGTTAGATAATCCTCGTTACATTCCTAACGTAATTTAAATGTAATTATTTCATATTTAATTTTAAATTTGATAAAATAATATATATTATCAAATATTAATAATGGATTCCGATAATACTATTGTTGATAGTTGTTCAAATGATTGTCTTCAAGAACTTAAGAAACTTAAAAAATATACCTACATAAAAGGTATTGATGAAAATATTCTTAGTGAATTTTTAAATAGTCGTTTTGAACAAAAATATAAACTATATATCTATTTATCAGAGTTTAAATGTGAGAAAATATATGAAAATATTACTAATGTATCTTGTAATTTTGTAAATATTTGTTTTCCATACCAATCTATAATTATATCATGTTCATATAGTGTTGCAATGAATTTATCTGGTATCAATAATATATTAAATTATGATAAAACATTTATTAGATTTAAAATTATAAATGAGGGTATAATTTTTAAATCAGGACCAATTATTATTTGTAAACTTCCATTGGAATCGATTATTTGTTTAAGTACAAATATACCTCTCAGTGAATATGTAAAAATAAGTTAAAATTATACACATCATAATGTACAAACAATAAGTATTTAATAAATTTATTTTATGGAGCTTATTTTACAAATCAAATATTTATAGGTATATATGCATATTTTAATTTAATCACCTGGTTGCATTTATTTATACTTTTTTTTCATTACTTAAAAATAACTTTAATTATGAATGTAATATGGCGGAAACAGATATTATAGTTTATGATATTGAATTTATCAAAAAATTATCTTCTGATTTTAATGCTATTTTGGATGAAGATATACAAAATAACTTACTTGAAATCAAAAAAAACAATAAATTCATTAGAAGGCGCAGTCCAATAAGATTAAAATATAAAATTTCGGTAGCAGATAAATGGCGCGATGAGAGGTTAAATAATGGTGAAAATGATTCTGATAAAAACAGAAATCTACTAATTTCAAGTTTAAATAAACTAAGTAATGTTAATTATCCTCAAATTATAACTATCATAAAAGATTTATTTATGGAGATTGATGACAATTTAAAACTTGAACTTACTAATGTAATTTTTGATAAGGCTATTACAGAAAATATATACAGTAACCTATACGCAAATGTTATACACGACTTGAGTGAGATGTATATTGAAATAGGAGAAACAATTATATCAAAATGCAATGATTTTTTTAATAAAACACACAATAATGAAACTGAAACTATTGATACAGAGGACTATGAACAGTTATGTGAAGTTATTAAATCAAAGGCACGTATTGTGGGTGGATTCATATTTATTGCTAACTTATATAAACATGACATTGTTACATATGAAATTGTACTTTCTTACTATGATAAGTTAATTTCTTATACAGAAGCTGCTCCTCCTGAATATGTTGGTAAGTATATTGATGCTATTGTAAGTATTATTGATAATTGTGGTAAAGATTTAGAAAAACATAATAAGGAATCATTTAAACAAAACTTCATGGAAAAATGTTATAATTTAACAAAAAATAAAGAAGAACTTGTACCAAAATACAGATTTAAATTGATGGGTGTTTGTGATAAATATGAATCCAATTGGGAAGAATCAGATGATTGGAATAAAGTGTAACTTAATTTTTAAAAAAAATATTTAAAAATTAATTATTAATTTATAGTAATGACAGAAAAACTTCATATCAAATGCGTTATACTTGGAGAAGCAAATGTAGGTAAGACGTCAATAATTAATAGATATTTCTATGATAAATTTTTTCAATTCTGTGAATCAACTATAGGATGCTCCTTTTGTAACAAAAATTACGTGCGTGATGGTAAAACTTATAAATTAGATGTATGGGATACAGCTGGTCAAGAAAAATATAGAGGTTTAATGCCTATGTACTACCGAAATGCTGATATTGTATTTATTTGTTTTGACCTTTCTAATAATAATATGAATACATTAATTACAAATTATGATTACTGGAATTCACAAATAAAAAAAAATAGTGATAATAGAGAACAGATTATAGCAATTGTTGGTACAAAAGTTGATAATAGACATCCAGATATGGTAGAAGAAACAATAAGAAATGCCATAAATAATGATGGTTATTATTATTTCGAGACTTCTTCGCTTAAAAATATTGGAATCAACGAAATGTTTAGTGAATGTATGAACACAAAAATTGAATCAATTCAGAAAAAAAGAGAAAATATGGAATGCTCTTCAAGTGACGAATATTTAGTTGATATAGACCAACAGGGAGGAAAAAGTAGTAATTGTTGTTAAAATACAATAATAAAATTGATATTTTATTAGTATATTTATTTAATATGGACCATAAACTACATTATATATTTTTTTTACATTATTACATCTATTTCTTGCTGGATGACGTTCTCTTGCATTAGATGGGGGTAATTTATGATTACATTTTGGATATGAAACACGTTGATATTGATTACTTACATGATTAATATCACTATACACTGGTGCATAGTTGGCAAATGATTCTACATTTTCAGTAACATTACTTGGTGGTATAGATTCTTCTGGTTCTGGTATAGGTTCTTCTAATTCTTCTGGTTCTGGTATAGGTTCTTCTAATTCTTCTAATTCTGGCATAATTTCTTCTAATTCTGCAATAGATTTCTTAGCTGGTGGTGTTAATAAGGTTGGTAGAGTGTCATTTGACTGGTTACCACTATATTCATTATATCTGTCTTCGTGGTTACGAGGTGGTTCTTCATTGTACACATTTCTTCTTGATAACTCTTTTTTACAAGTCTTACATAATTCCTTAATACCCAATAAGACTGAAATTTCTACAGATTTTTGAATTAAATCATTAATTTCCGATTCAGTTATTTTATTATTAAAGTCTTTATCTAATAGTGCCATTGCAACATCTCCAAGAACAAGATTTTTTTTAGATTTTAATTTCATTAACTCTGGATTATTCACAAATAAATCATTGATATAACCTTCATGTCGTGGTGAATTAATACTGCAAATTTTATTACATATTTGTTTAGATAATCCATTTAATTTTCTACCTGTATCCATCATTTTATTAGTTATATCATTTTTACTATAATTTAGTTCGTTTTTTGTTAATAATTTATCATTATTCTCATCAAAAAATGATATTAATATTTCACCTACAGATTGATTAACATTAACACGTTTTCCAATTTCATTTAAAATAATTTTAGATGCATTTTGTGAAGTATTGTTTACCAATTGACTTAATGAATTATTTGGCCCATTAAATCTCAAATGTGTTTCCTTCCCAAATGAAAGAAAGTTCTGTTTAGCTGGTGGTTGAGCTGGTGGTTGAGCTGGTGGTTGAGTTGGTGGTTGAGCTGGTGGTTGAGTTGGTGGTTGAGC
>MDTA01007614.1_pt1 | contig 12809 bp, 17 predicted proteins | sample 811151 | NCBI WGS metagenome assembly MDTA01 (sample SAMN05326648, study PRJNA326480) | marine metagenome | isolation source: seawater | place: Indian Ocean: South | collected 2010
AAATTATTTTCTTTGTAAATTTATTCAAATTGATTTGTGTATCAGAAAATATTAAAAATAAAAAATATAATATTGCAAAAAAAACAAATATATCATAGTCAATAAAGACTAAAAAAATTAATAAAATAATTGAATACTCTTTTAGCAACTTAATCATCGTAAACATTTATTGATAGGGAAAGAACAAAAAATATTATCAAGTGATTAATGATTAATTCATTTAAAAAATTTAAGCCGAGAGGGTAATTAAAAACCAAATTTATGAAAATAAAAAATAAAAATAAATTATAAAGACATTGTATATTGTTAAATTTTAAATATTTCATTACCAAAGCCAATAAAATCAGGAAAATATGTGAAAACAAAAAGTAAAGTTGTTTGCTAAATAGGACTAAATAATACTCATCTTCAATATTTTGTTCAACTATAGATCCATGACAGATAAATGAACTCAATTTAGTTAATTCTGTTTTACCTGTTAAATAAATCTGAAAGTCTTTAATGTAGTTTGTTCTTAAAAATTCATTGCATATATTTGAAGCAAAATATACTTTAAGTCCTAACAAAATAATAAAAATACATGTTGGAAAAATAATTCTCCAATGATTCTTTATCAATTTATATATCATTACTCAGAGATATTTTTAATAAAATACAACTCTCTACCTGAAGTTTGGTCTGAAATTTTTTTTAAATAAGCTCCAATAAATAAAAAGGAAACTAGTTGAATAAAATTTGTAAATAATAATATAGCAATGATTGAAGCCCATCCTCGTTCTAGATAGTCAAAATTTTGCAAACTATCTAAAAAATACAAAAATACAAGAAAAAATACTACTCCAAATATAAACAAACTTTTCATTAAAAAGCTAGGTAAAAAATTTGAAAACGAAACTAAACCACTCATTGCCAAATTAAAACTTTGTTTGTATCTATACTTTCTTTTTCCTTAATGCCTTGGTTGCCTTTCATAGTCAATAAAATATGGATTTGTTGAGTAAAAATCTATAGCGCCTCGTAAATAAAGTTCACCATCTGTATTCTTTTTTAGTTTTTGAATTATTTGTTTATCAATTAACTTGAAATCACCAGAATTTTTTGTTAATTCATATTGTGAGTGTTTATTCGCTAACCTATAAAAAATATTTGCAGTTAATCTTTTAAAAATTGATTCTTTTTCCCTTTTTGTTCTAATAGTGTGAACAACATCATGTCCTTTTAACCAAGATGTAATCATATCACCAATTAAATGAGGAGGGTCTTGAAGGTCCGCATCCATAAAAATTATTGCATCTGAAGTAGAATTGTCTAAACCAGCCCTTAATGCAAGCTGTTGCCCAGAATTTTTAGCCAATTCAATTAATTTAAATTTGTTTGTTTCTTGAATATTTTTTAACTTTAATATAAAATCTGTGGAGCTCCCATCGTCAACAATAGTTAAACTTATTTCAACTTTTTTTTGGTTTAATAATATTGTCTCGTTAACTTTTTTGACTAACTCATCAATAACTTCAAATTCATCAAAAACAGGGACAATAATTTCTATCTTTTTCATTAGTTCCTAATCAATTTATAAAATACTTGTTTGAGAAAATTAAAATACTTTATTTTTATCACTATAAACATTTTTCTATAATCTGAAATATTATATTTAAATTGAATATCATTTAACCATTCTAAATAACTTATATACATATTTCTCTTAACACTATGGCTTTCAGGATGCACACGGAAACTACCTAAGGGTTCTTCAATAAAATAAAGATTTCCTTTTTCTAGTAATCTTATCCACAAATCAATATCTAATGTAAATTCATATTTTTCATTAAATCCTCCAACATCTATGAAATCTTCTTTCTTAAATAATGTAACAGTGGGTTCTCCAAGTGGATTTCTTCCGCTATTCAATATTTCCCAAATCACATCTCTACCTTCATGTACTCCTTCACTAAAAGTGGACATTTTTTTAATTATTGTTTTTGAAGATTGATTGATAATTTTCTTTGAAGAAGCAATAAGTGATATCTCATCATGATTATCAATAAATTTTAATGATTTCTCAATTGAATTTGGTGAAATTATATCGTCAGAAGGTAGTAATTTTATATATTTTCCACTAGCTTCATTACAAGCTAAATTAAAATTTTTTGCCATTCCAATATTTTCTTCATTTCTTATGACTTTTAAATTCTTAATATTTTTTTTCTCAATTATTTCAACTGTATTATCAGAAGAGCAATTATCTGATACTATAATTTCAATATTTTTAAAAGATTGATTAACAACACTATCGATACATTCTGAGATATATTGAGAAGAGTTATAAGTTGGTATGCAAACAGAGATAAGGGTCATATTGCTATTGTTATCATAAAAAATTAAAAAAGGGTTGTGAATTCAGCGAATGGAACTGCATTTTTATCCTTATCTGAAAGATTATAATCGTTTACTTTCCAATCAATATTTAAGCTTAATGGGTTTATAGCTTTATCGTGCTTTTCACTGAAGTGCCCAGACTGTAAATAAACTACTGTCGCTTCATTACTTATTACTGAAAAACCATGTGCAAATCCCTTAGGGATAAGAATTGCTTTTTTATCATCTTCTTCTAAATAAATTGAAGAATATAATCCGTAAGTTGGTGACTCTTTTCTAATGTCCAGAAAGCAATCAAGAATTTTGCCACTTACACAAGTAACAAGTTTTGTAACTTCATGAGGTGGTTCTTGGAAATGAAGCCCTCTAATAACATTTTTTTGTGAAGTGCTTACAATTACTTCAGATATAGGATCAATCAAATCTTTTAAAGCTTCGCCATACATAACTTTCTTTAATGCACCTCTTTCATCTTTAAAAAAGACACCCTCTGTTAATTTGATATCTGGAAATTTATCAGAAAAATTTACAACTTTCATTATTTTATCAATTCTAACAATTGAGAATAAACCCGTGAAATATCATGGACATTTTCATTATTTAGATTCATCGAATTGCAATAATTATTGCTTTTTAATTTAATCAAAGATGGATCTATATCATTACTTAATTTGTAACGATTTAAATAATCGTAGATAGACTTTAATTGAAATGAATCTTCTTGTACAAAAATACTTGACTGATTACGATTATCAGAAATAGCTTGATTTAGCCTACTTACAACATCTTTTACTGAAACTAGGTTTATTAAAGCATCAGGGTTTAAAATAGGATTTTCCTTTCCATTTACAATTGAAGCAACAATCAATGGAATTATTTTATTTCTAGTATCGTTAACTCCAAAAGTATTATCTAAAAATATTTCTTCATAAAGTATATTTTCTTTCATACAAAATTTTTTTAGATACTGACTAAATGTCTGTTTTGTATTTGTGTAGTAAAGATCACGTATATTTTGTTCTTTATAAAAATTAAACATTGTATTTGTATAAACAATTTTTTTTAAATTAAATGATTTGAGTTTATTTAATAAATTTTTACCAAAATTTATATTTGCTTCAAAAATTAAATCATTGTCATTAGGATCTTTTGAAAAATGTGTTGCCAAATGAAGCAATACCAATTCTTTATCTGTTTTTAAAAAATTTGTGTCTAATTTATTTTTAAAATCTTTAAAAAATATTTGGTTATCTATTCTTGAAACTTGATAAAAATTTTTATTTGAATACGTCTTTAAAAAATTTTTACCGATAAATCCAGATGAGCCAGAAACTATTACTGCATTGTTGTCCATTGTATAAGTATAATTATTATGAAATATGATGGAAAAATACAAACAAAACATTAAGCAAGTTGTGATATTAGCTGGTGGCAAGGGAACCAGAATGAGGGAAATGACAGAAGACCTACCTAAGCCTATGGTATCAATTGGCGGAATCCCTGTTTTACAACATTTAATGAATATTTTTAATTTTTATGATAATTTTGAATTTATTATTTGTGCTGGATACAAAAAAGAGATAATTTTTGAATACTTTAGTGATAATAAAAGTGTAACTGTTGTTGATACCGGTATAGATACGAATACTGGAGGAAGGATACTGAAAGCAAAAAATTATCTTAAAGATAATTTTATTGTTACTTATGGAGATGGTTTAGCAAATGTCAATATAAATAATTTAATTGATTTTCACCAAGCACATGAAAATATTGGAACTATAACTGTTGCAAATCCTATTTCACGTTTTGGATTATTAGAATTTAATAGTGAAAAACGTGTTACAAATTTTGTAGAAAAACCAAAGCTTGATGTTAATGTAAATATTGGTTTTATGATTTTTAAAATTGAATTTCTAAACTACCTAAATGAAAACTCAACATTAGAGGCGGAACCATTAAAACTTTTATCAAGTGATCATAAATTATTTGCTTTTGAACATTCGGGGTATTTTGAGCCTATGGATACATACAGGGAATATTTAAAGTTGAACGAATATTGGGAAAAAGGCAATCCTCCTTGGATGAATTTAAAGTGAATATTTATTCACTTAAATATTCCAAAAAAGCAATTTTTTCCTGCTCAAAAGCATCTTTTTTTGTTGAAAATATTTTATAATTGCTATCAAAGTTGTTGTAGGGTGTAGCAATAAAAAATTTTAAGTTTTGTGAATAAAGTTCTGGTAAGGTGCTGTCAATCTCAAATTTTTGAATTTTTATAAAATCGAATTCACTTTTATAAATGTGCTCTCGATATAAATCAAATTCTAAATAGTCAAAGTCAGAATCCTGAAATATAAAAATTTCTATATTATTATTTTGAAAATCAAAATACTCAATTTCTTTGTTGCCTTTAAAAATTTGATCTTTAGCCATGATGCCGTATTTATTTGTATAAAAAAACAAAGTCGGATTCCAATCATAAAAAGTTGCTGCTAGATAAATATTGTCATAATTTTGAAATTCTTTTTCGTTTAGTACTTGTATTAATCCGGTTTCAAAATTGTCTAAACTTAATTTGCTTTGCATTAAATTTAAACTTTGATATTCGTCAAATCGAGTACTTACTTGATAATTTAAATGAGCAAGTATTAAAAAAAATACTAAAAGAAAAACATTAATTTTTTCATTGTTTTTGAATAACTTTAAACCAATTAGAAAAACAGCAATTGGGAATATTGCTAGTAAGTAATAGTCATGAACTATGTATAAATTAAGAAACACTACTGGTACCAAAAGCAAAATACCAATTTTCTTTTCATATAAAATTAGTGCAAGAAAAACAAGAGCTCCAAGGATATAGTTTGGATAAAGAATCCCAAAATTTTCAAGCAACCTTTTCAAAATTACTAAATAACTATCTAAATCACTATATTTTTCAATACTTCCAAAATTCCAGTTTTTCATGCTTGAACCTTTAGCCATGCTGAAAATTTACTGGAATTTTTTATATTCTCTTCCAAAATTAACCAAACTGAAATTGAAAATATTGAAATAATATATGGAAATAATAAATTAATATTAAATCGAATTTTAAGAGAATTTTTATAAATTTTATTTAAATCAAATAAAAAAAATATTAAGAAATATATAATCCCAGTTGTAATTTTTGCTAAAAGAGAGAGTGAAAGGAAAATAGTTGAATATTTTTTCTTATCAATTTTCAAAAATATTAAAGATAGAATACCAAAAATATGTGGAATAAATTCGATCATGAAAGCATTTGAGTATTTGAGAAATAATGGGTGAAATGTAAAAACAATTAATAAAAAGTTTCCTAAGGTTGTGTTTTGAGTGATAGATATTACATAAAAAAATAAAGTAATATTAAAAATCACAAAAATTATCCACGACAAAGGTCTCAAAGCATAAACCTCACTAACACCAGCTTTTTGCAAAGATGCAGATAAGATTTGTAATAAAGGTAATTCAAAAGGTGCTTTCGTATTTATCCCAATATGTGGAAGGGGGTTGAATAAAGATAAAGAATTTTCTGCCATATACCTTGCAGAAATAGCGTTTTGTGTTTGACGAAATGCATGATTATAAATAAGTGGATGTTTAAAACTTTCAAAATTCAAACAAAAACTTGCTGATAAAAAATAGCATATTGATTGAATCTTTATGTTTAGTTTTAGATTAAAAATTATTAAAAATATTATTAAAAAAGTTAAAAATAAAAAATAATTGAACTCACCGTATAGATAAAGTACAAAGAATGTAAAAAATAAATAAACTACCTCTATTTCATAGTTTTTTAATATTTTCATCTGTATATCTGTTTTAACTTTTTTACTTTGAAATTAAACTTTAATTTATAATCAACGTAAACAGTATAATTAAAAAAGTTAGACATAATCAGTGAGAAACCAAATTAACATAATTTCCAAATATATCATTTCATTAATTTCAATACTTGTTTTTATATATTTGATAAGTCAAAATTTATCAGAATTCAAAAAATTAGAAATCAACTTCAACTATTTTATACTTTTTTTATTAGCTTTTGTCATTAGACATCTATTAATTACATACGTCGAATGGAAAATGGTAATAAATCTAAACAACAAAGTGGGATTTAATGAATACTTCATTGAAAATAATTTAGCAAATCTTATAAATCTTACAAGCCCGCTCAAAATTGGTGCTGGTAAAAAACTTTTATTTTTAAAAAATAAATTTGATATAAATGTACAAGAATATTTTAGAATTTTTACTACTTTAAATATCCATTTAGCAATAATATATTTTTCTTTTTTCTTTATTGGATTACTTTTTATCGATTTACTAAGTTTTCAATATTTTTTTGTGTATGTTTTTCTTTTATTGTTAATGATGTATTTTCTAAAAAAATTAAAAAATATTAAGTTTTTAAAAATAATTATTATTGAGGATTATTTCTCTAAAGTAAAAAAGAATTTCTTTTGGTTAAATACAAATTTAATTTTTATTACGGTTTTTGTTGGTATTTTACAAACATATTTTTTAATTTTATCTTTATTTCAATTTGAGAATTTAATAGGGTCTTTATTTATGAATTCTGCAGCATTTTTTGCAAATATAGTTCAACTCTCACCTGGAAATCTAGGTTTTTTAGAATTAGTTTTTTTAAGTTTAAATGAAATAATAAGTCTCAATTCAAGCCAAATAATTATTTATTCAACTTTTAATAGGATTTCTTCAATTTTTATCCACTTGGTTTTAAATATAAAAAATTACAAATAGTTTTTTTGTATTTATATTTGAAATTAACTTAAATTTAATGATTATTAGTGAGATAATAATTTTCATATGAGTAAACAAAATTTATATTTTATAACTTATGGTTCTAATGATTTTCGAATCGCCAAAAAACATATTTTAAAATTAGCTAATAGTTCTGGCCTATTTGAAAAGTGCATAGGATTCGGAGTTAATGACTTGTCGCATGAATTTAGAAGAAAATATAAAGACATATTGCGGTTTAAAAGAGGCGGTGGATATTGGATCTGGAAACACGAAATTATTCTAAATGCTTTATCTAATATGAGTGACGGTGATATTCTGATTTATTCAGATGCTGGCTCAACATTCAATATTAATGGAAAAAAAAGATTATTCGAATATATTGAAATGCTCAATGATTCGAACTATGGATCATTTATGATTGATAATGAAAGTCACAACTTAGAATATAAATGGACAGTTAAAGAACTTTTTAAATATTTCAATATTGACAATAATTCAAAAAAATATAATTCTGTCCAAAAAGAAGCTACTCATCTCATTTTCAAAAAAAATGATCACTCTGCTTCTTTTTTAAATGAATATAAAAAGGTACTAAAATTTGATCCTTGGCTTATCACTGACAAATATAATAACCTTAACCAGGTCGAGACATTTGTAGAAAATAGGTGGGATCAAAGCATATTCAGCCTTATTGGAAAAACTTTAGGCTGTGTTTCGGTTGACAATGAAACTCACTTTAAATCTAGACCACAAGAACAATATAGCTATCCGTTTCTAGCTGTAAGAAAACACGGGCATGGCTTAAAAGATTCAATTAAGTATTTTACAAATTACAAAAAACAATTTGATCAACCTGCATACTTTAGAGATGTATAAAAAAAAGAATAATTTTATTAGAAAAATAATTTCAAGAGACTATTATCTGAGCTTATCTGTAATATCTATAGTTATTAAAAACAGAATAAAACTTAAAAAATTAGGAAAATATATAGATCTCAATGAAATTAATAAATCAAATGATAAATATGGTGTGTGGCAAAATACTGATAATTTAAATAAATTTTTAGGATTTAGACTTACAAATATAGACTTAATGCAATTTTTAACTTCATTGATACCAAAAAAAATAATTTATACAGAAATAGGAGTATCGGTGTTAAAAAACTTTTTTTTAATGGCAAATTTCCTAAATAAATCAAAACTATACGCTTTTGATATAAACAAAATCTACCCTCCAATGAAAAAATATTTAATACAGACATCTGAAAATAAAAATATTGTTGAATATAGTTTCAAAAATAATAAAATTATATATTTTCAAGGTGATGTATTCTCTCAAAAAGATCTTGAAAATTTTTCTAACATTTTCTCAAAAAAGACAAACTTTGTTTACTCAGATGCTGATCACTCCAAAGAAGGGTTGTTGTTTGAGTATGAACATTTTTATAAAAATATGCTGGATGAAGAGTTTATTTTATACTTTGATGACATTAATTCAAAAACGATGCCGGGATTTAAAGCAATTTTTGAAAAAATAAAAAAAGAGCAAACTGACAAAGAAATAAGTGGCTATACATTCTGGATAAATGGATGGATGGGGAAAAATGAAAATCAACATCAAAACGGGATAATAAGCACAATAAATATTTCCAAAGCTTTAAAAGAAAATAGAATTAAGTTAAAATATTTTAAGATTTTGTAATTATATTAGGTATTTATATTTTTATACCTACTCTTCCTGTAAAATCAGATCTTGCAAAAAAAGGTTTTTCAGGCGTATCTGGTCTAGAGAAGTATTCATCAACAGCCTTTCTTGCACCATCCCAATATCCATAATCGTCAATAAGAATGATTCCTCCACTTTCGAGCTTTGGGTATAAAATTTCTAACTCAATCATCGTTGATTCGTACCAATCAGTATCTAACCTTAATACAGAAATTTTTTCTGGTAAGTTTGATTCCTGAATTAATGTTTCTTCAACTTTTCCTTGAATAAAATTTATATTTTCTAAGGTCAAACCGGCCATATGAAAATTTTGTTTTACTTCATCTAAAGATGCGTAGCACCAAGAGTTAAAATCTTGTTTTTGATTCTTATTAAACAAGGTGGTTGAAGATTCTTTTAAAAAAGTTGTTTTGTCCACTTTATCATCTGGTTCACTCATCCCTGTAAAAGTATCATATATATAGAATTCACGTTTTGTTAATTGATCAGCAGATACTAGCGATGCAGCAATAGAATTACCACCTCTCCATGTACCACACTCTACAAATGATCCTGGTACTTTAATTTTATTAACATGTTTTACTGAAAGAATAGTGTCCGTTAACCTTGCTGGAGATACCATTGTCAGTTCATTTTGAAAAACATACCTAATTACTTTCAAATCATTCTCAGTTAACTCAGGGTGTTTTTCAATAAATTTATTTGTTTTTAATTTCTCTACTCTATTCAAATTTAGATATTCAAAACTAAGCTGCTTATTATCAAACTTAATTTTTAAAAGTTCGTAGTTAAACCTTCGAAGTATATTTTTTATTATTTTTTTCATTAATATGACTTATTATAAATTATTAATAATAATCTGTTTCGATTTCACTAAGACTAAGAAGATAGTTGTTGAATAATTTTTAAACTAAATTAGTTTTTGCTTTGTACTACTACTCTTAACAAAAGTGGGTCTGATTTTATATCTTCAACTTTATATATGTCTTTATATTTAGAGAAACTTCGTGACTCTTCAGAATAAATTATTGTAAAGTTGTTTTTTTTGAGTTTTTCTAAAAAATCTTGAGATTTAAAAAAACGTCTATAGTGATTTTCTTTCTGAATTATATTTTTATCATCTAGAATTCTTGTTTCGATAAATACTTTATTGTTGATGTTTTTTAACCAAACAATTAGTCTGTCTTCTATATCTGAATCAACAGCATGAAATAAAAATCTACAATAAGCAAAATCGAATTTAGATTTAAGCTCTGTGATTTCTCTTAAATCAAAGTATTTAAATTTAAGGTATTCATTTTCATAATGTCTATTTTTATTAATTGCTTCTTTACTGAAATCTATTCCAACAGTTTTAATATTTTTTTTACTAAAATAGAGCGAATCCCTTCCGTCACCACAACCTATATCAATTAAAGAATTGTTTGATTTGGTATTAATAAATTGCAAACAAAATTCAGCAAAACTTGAATTAGGAAAAATTTTTTCTTTTGATAAATAATAATTATCCCAATAAGATTTCAAATTTCTTGGCTGGTACTTTTTCATTTATATTGCAAAATATAGCATTTTAAGTTTTTAAAGTATTCAATCTAGTCATCAATGTTTAAAATTAACTTAATAATCTTGTAAACGTTCTGAATTATTGCTCTCAATATCTTATTTGTAATGTAAGTAGGTTTGTTTCTAAGGAAAAAAACTACATACTTATCTTTAGCAATTTTTTGATTCCATTTTTTTCCATATAAAAATTTTATTGTTTCAGGTGAATTTTTTGGAGCATAATAATTTATTCTGTCAACTGAAGCTTTAGTAAAAGGAAATATCAATTCTTTTTCAATATACATCCAATACCGTCTAATATTTTGAATATTGCCAAGATAAGATTTTAAAATTATATTTTTTTTGTTTAAATCTTCATAAAAATAAAAATCAACCAAACAATTTTGGTTACTGGATTTAAAAATTCCTTGTAAAAAATATTTTTCTTTATTGATTGGTAAGTTGATATCAATTAATAATTTAGAATTATCAAAAATTTCTAAGATCTTTTTTCTGTCTTTAATATCTAAAAGAAGATCTATGTCGTCATCGTTTTCTATTAGCGACTTGTCTCTAATCATTCCTAATAATGTTCCAAAAAATATGGAGTAATCAACTTTTTCGTTTAACTTTTCGGTCACAAAATATAAGCAGTCTTCTAATTCTTGTATTTTTAATTTCGATTTTTTCATAATATTAAACCTAATTTAAATTTTTTATTATTTAGTTAACCTTTTAATCAAAAAATTATATACACGAAGAATAAATCTCATAGTGACATAGAATTTTCTGTAAAAAATATTTTTTAGATTGCCTGGATATTCTTCAGATATTTTCATAAAATAATTTCTTCTTTCATTAAGTTTTTCTTTTGTAATGAAATGATGATATGAAAAGTGATTTTTAATATCGTCCTGACTTATTGATTTTTGAATTTGCAGCTTCCTGTTTATAAAATCTTTGTTCCATGGGCTAAGTGAATACCATCTAATATGAGCTATATCCCTACTGATTAAATTAACTTTCTTATGTAATGTCACATGTCTACCAGGTTTATAAAGTCCCGTTGGATGTGAGTGTATAAACCTCTTTCTTGTTCCTAACCCCCAATTAAATTTAAGGTGAGGTAAAAATATGTTAAAATTATCATCCCAAAAACCAATCTTCTCTTCTAGAATCAAATTTTTAATTTTTTCATTACTCTCTTTTGAACAAGCTATGAATGTGTGTAATTGGTTCATCTTAAATTTTTGTAATGTGTCATCAAAAATAGCTAATTTGTCAATCATTAAAAATTCTGTTGTATTCAGTACGATTTTTGAATAACCTATGTAATCATTTTCAATTTTCATAATTAATTCATCTGTTTTTGCAGAATCAAACTTTTTCATTGGGGAGTTTATTATGCTCCAATTTGGAGCAAGTTCTTTTATTATCTGAACAGACATATCTGTTGAATTATTATTTATTAAAACTGCATCACTGAATATATTTTGATGATGATTAATCCAAAAGGGTAATAAATATTCTTCATTATAAAAATGACTTATTAATAATTTTTTAACTTTCATCTACTAAAGTTCATACTTAAATTTAGATTCATTTTGAATAATATGCTTGTAATCTTTAAAGCTGAAGTCACTAAAATTATAAGATTTAAAAGGCAAAATTTTGTTTTTATTTTTTTTGATATAGGCCATACCATGATCAAAGGGAAGAAAGTAAAACTCTATTCCTTCAATATCTCTAATAAATTTTACTATTTTATAAACATCTCCATGCCATTTATTGGTATATCTGTTTCGAAATGTTGTAATTTGCTTTACAGGTAAAATATCATCTAGAAAAACTATCCCACCAATATTTAATACATTTAATGAGTTTACTAAGTCCTTATAAACATCCTCTACTAAATGTGATCCATCAATAAAAATAACATCAAAATAAGTTGAATTTGAACTAAAAAATTTATCGGAAGTACCTCTAAATGTCCCTCCTCTTACTGGATCTACACCAACTTTATTTTCTATATCTACATTATTAAACGTTTTATCAAGATCACATCCAATTTCTAAATAGTTTTTAAAATTATTTTCTTTAATAAATTTATTTATAATTTGCACCCTGTTGATTGAATTATCTATTTTTAAATCAATTTTTGATAAGAAAAATAATTGTATCGGAATAGTTATGATTCCCAAAATATAATGGTAGATAACAATTATTTGTCTTTTCAATCTATTAATGGCATTTATAGCTAATTGTTTAGAAAACTGCATTGTCTAAATTAATCTAACAGGTTTGAGTAATAGCTTGAATCAATTGGAATAATAGCTATGTAATTAAATTTTAAATCTTTTTTATTAACACTGTAATTTCC
>MDTA01062145.1_pt1 | contig 12809 bp, 15 predicted proteins | sample 811151 | NCBI WGS metagenome assembly MDTA01 (sample SAMN05326648, study PRJNA326480) | marine metagenome | isolation source: seawater | place: Indian Ocean: South | collected 2010
TTATCTGCCATTCTCTTTTCCTCCTATAATCCAATTGAATGGGAAACTACTCGGGGGACTCCCGACCACTTTATACATTTAATTAATAACTACTGGTTGAGGTTGTATTAAACCCTACCCCAGCACTCGATTCACCACTTGCGATGGTGTCTATCTCACCCTCTGTTTTAATATCGTCACTAGAGATATCAATTAAGTTACCTCTTTCTGCAACGACATCATTACCCGAAGGTATGACGGTGAAATCTATCGATGTATCAGTATTAACCGTAGAGGTTAATGTAATAGCATTGATAGTTATTAGTCCAGTGGAATAGTTAACTGTTCCAGCTGCACTATCTTGATATACTCTAGTTGACCCTGATAAGTAGTATCTTCTCAATACTCCATTACCGTCATCGTCAAAATAATTTATATTGACGGAATCACCTTGAATATAAAAACCTGTAGTTGTGGTAATACCACCTCCTGCTTTATTATGACCAGCATGAGGATTGAATAATGCATTACCAAAAGAAACTGTATATCCTTTAGAGTTTGAAGAAATTGTTGGTTTTAATTTTTTCTTCAATCTAATGTTTGTTGTATTTGATAAGATAGAGGAATCTGCAGCGTCAATTGTCTTTGTTAGATTTGAATGTCTAAAGATTGCGTCAAATCCATTTAGATTATCAGTATCAAATTGATTAATTGTATTCTTGACCAATGTTGCAAGTTCTCCACCTGTTAATGTTGTCAAGTTTGGATTGTATTTAAAAGTTGTTGTAATCAAAATCTTAACTATGTCTGCGTCTACGATTGTAGGTCTTACAGTCAACATGTTTAATTTATTTAGATTGGCAATAACAGAAGCTTTTTCTGTTTCAGATAAGTAATCTGCATTGTTTGGTTTTAATGCAATGAATACTTTACCATACTCGGGTGGATTGTTGTCTTCACCACCCCATACTGCAACTGCGTCTGCATTCGGATAGTATTCTTGAACTTTTGCTTTGTAGTCATTCAATGTTACTAATCTGTTTTGTGAAGTGTAGAACTTTGTTGCTTTAAATTTGATTGACTCTATTGATTCTCTTTCTGCACCACCGTTTGCAGCTGAATCAACAACAATAGTTGAATCTGAATAACCATTGATTGTTGATACTTGGTTAAATTTCTTAGCTCCATTTGCATGTTCTTCGTCTACCGTTATGTAATCAACTGTAATCATATCACCATCTAATAAAGCTGCACCTAATGTTCCGTCACCAAAGTAAATCTCTAAGAAACCTTCTTCGTTTTCTTGAGTATAATATATTTTAGAAGTTGTGGTTATAGTTGATATATCAGTTGACAATGCATATGAAGAAGTTACTCCTCCTGAGTTTACAGTAACAGTAATTCTATTTGCGTCTACTCTTTTATTTGATAATACATACTTTGAATTTTTAAGTTGTGTATCATGAACAAAAATATCTTGAGCATATACTCCTTGTATTAATTCTACATTAGAATATGTAAACTGATTACTATCTACAGTTGGTGTATATGCAGTCGGTGTTACAAATTCATAATTGGTTCCTTCATATACAGTTTTAAAGATTGTTCCTCTAGGCATAATCATTGAATTGATTGTTGGAACTGAACCGTCTGCAGCTCTAACATTATTTAAAACCATAGTTACTTCTGCAGAAGCAGCTTTCTCTGAAGCAGGAGTAAATCCTAAATCCTTTGCACGGGACACAACATTCTTTCTAATTTGTGCTGAATCTAAGAACAACTCTGAAGCTGCAATGTTTGTATTTACTGCACCAATATGTGATGCATATGCTAGTAAGTCAATAAGAACTGACATTGTCGAACCTTCGAAGTTATAGTCCTTGAATTGTTCTTGACCTTTGAGATAGTTTTTTAGATTATCAGATATGTTATCGAAATCTAAATCCGTGATATTAATTTGTGAACTGTTTACTGCCATTATCGTGCCCTTGTTATATTAAATTCAACCTCTTGACCTGATAAACCATTTTTGATATTATAGAATATAGTTACATCTAAATTGTTACCTTCTGTTTTGAATCGGCAACGAACATTTTCTACTCTAGGTTCAAAGTCTTCAATTGTCTTTGTAAGTCTTTCCTTTGCTCTGTTTAATTTTCTGTCGGTGTCTAATTCGAATAATAGTCCACGAATATTTCCACCCAAACTTGGTTTGAAAGGTCTCTCGTAATAGTTTGTAAGAACGATATTCTTTACTGCTCTTTTTACTGCGTCTGCATCTGTCTTAACAGTTACATCTCCACTGATAGGGTGAGCTTTAAATAATAAATCAAGGTCGGAGTATGCTTCCTTGATTGCAACATTCTTACTTTTGTTTACATATTCGACCATAATACTATTTATACAAACTAATCAGGCTTCTTGGTTTTACCTGCTGAAGAACCTGATGCAATTGTATGTGTATGTGTTGAAAGTTTAACACCTTTTCCTGTTACTTCTCCTTTTGCAGTTATACTACTATCATTCTTCTGTGCTTTAGTTACATGAAGTGTTCCTGATATCTTAGTATTTGATATAATTTCTGTTCCTGAATTACCTGTTATTGTTATTTTACCTTCAGAAGTTATATCTGTTGTTCCACCAATAGTTCCAGTCATGTTTCCTTTTGTAATCTCTGAAGTTACATTACCTTCTGAGATTGTTTCGGTTACATTTCCTTTTAATACTTTTAAATCTACATTACCTGTATCAACTGTTATGTTTACATTACCATGTCCAACCTGTAAGTCAGCGTTACCAGCAACATATAGTTTGTCGTCTTTTAGAATTGCAGTATAATTATTGTTTACAATTCTAGTAACCTCAGAACCGTCTGCATGAATCTCATGGAATGTTCCTGACCTATGGTGGATATTAATTCTTTCTTTACCTACAGTATCGTCTACTTCAACGACATGACCTGATTCTGATTGATATACTTTATTATATGGATACACTGGTGCAGAATCAACATCTACAAAGTCTTTTAAAATCTTTTGTGTATCGGGGTGTTCTACTGGGTTACCGTCTTTATCTGTTTGCTCTTTTATCTTATGGTCTAGTGTTGAACCTCTTGCAAGAGAAGAATAATCTGATTCGTCTGTATACAAAGGATAGTAAGGTAACATTTCCTTTGTCAATTCTATCTCTTCAATTGTAGAACCCGTTGCATCATATTTTAAGTCAATAGTTTTTGGAGACTTAGGTGCAGTATCCATAGCAGTTGTAAGACCAAAACCTCTTCTTGAATCTTGCACTGGGTTTGGGCCATCGGGTGTATCATTATAATCTGCAACTGTTAATTGTCTTGGGTCATTGAACCCTCTTTCAACTGACCTAGTAATAAGTTGGTCTGAGATATCTTCTTTATATCCTGCTTGTGGTATACCTGCTACAGAACCAAGAATTATCGGGTCTTGTTTTGCTTGGTCTCTGAAATATCCAAATACCGTAGACCCTTCTACGAGTCCATGACCTGTTCCCATTCCTGATAATCCAGCAGAAGTTGTTGGAAGTATAACCTGACACCATGGTAAATCGGGTGTAGATATTAAAATCTTTTCGTCTGTATGAATCCCATGTATACGAACACGAACCCTACCAACTTGTAAGGGGTCTTGTCTATCTTCAACTATACCGTAAAAATATTCCATTATGTAGCGTCCTCGGGTGGTGTTGATTTATCAAGTGGTCTTGCAGTTTCGATTTTCTTTGCATAACTTTCTTTTACACATTCTATAAAACATATACCTTGTTTTGTTTGTGGACTTCCTGATATTGATAAATCTGTAATTAAGTATCTATTGTCATTTACCTCGTCTTCAATATCACCAGTTCCCATAACTTCGGGTGAAGTGATATTTAATTTTACAATCATGCCTACTGATAAATCTGTTCTTAAAGGTATTGTTGCAATGATTCTATGTTGTTCTAATACTTCTAGTAAAGCTCTTCTTTGTAAGATACCTGTATCTTTTAATTTTCTTGCTTCAAATACTTCGGGTTCTGATAATGATTTTGCATTATCAAAAACATGATTACTATGATAATCATTTATAATTAATACTTCGGGTTCTTTTGTTGGTTGTAATTCTATACCAATCTCATTTATCTTTGGTGAAGTTTGTGCGTCTTCTAAATTCTCTGCACTTAATACTCTTTCTAAATCGTCAACATATAACATAGGGTTACCTGATACATGTTCACCTTTACCCATAACTGTTTCTAAATCGTATATGTTTTCTTCTTCTAGTTTTCTAATAGGGTCATAAACTTTTAAAGTTGAAGCATATGCACCACCGACTGTTGCTTGTAATGTATCAAAGACTTGAGGTTTTTCATATTGTAGTATTTGTGTATTTAATCCTTTCGGTGCATTTATGTTTTCGTCTTCACTTCCTACAACTGCATTTCTAGGAGTATTACTAAACTCTACGGGAAACTCCATACTCATCATAGTATCTACTGATTGAAATCTAAATCCACCTGTTAAAGTTTGGAAAAAGAACATACCATTTTTATATGCAGCTGATTCTCCGATAGAAGAATTGTTAACTATGTAATCTATTAATTGTCCTATATTCCAATTGGGACATATGAATTGTTTGTTCTCGGGAACTGTTTGTTCCCAACCGTCAAATTCTTCTCTATCGAATTTACAAAAGTCTATCAAAACATTTTGCAATATTTGGTCGTATCTTCCTCTCAATGCTTGACTTAATCTCTTCCTTCTTACAGTAAACATTTTAGGGTCACATATTCTGAACATGTATGTTTGAGTTAATTCATCGGGTCTTTGCACATTGTCAACCTTATAGATTCTAAATGTTTTATCAATTGAAAATTCGTCAGCTGATTTTTCGTCTGTTCCTTCCTTTTGTCTGATTGCAATCCTGATAAACTCCTGACCAGTCATTCTAAAGTTCTTCAATAAATTAATACCGTCCAATACAGATACATCACCTGTAACAAACTTATTAAAGATAGATTCATATAATTGAAAGTTACTTACCATATTGGTAAGGTCAACGGATTCGTTGTATTGATTTACGAGGGTGAAGGACTCAACGAAGAACTCACCCGCTGCAAAGTTTCCACTCATGATTTCATTACTTTTTCAAACGCTGATACAATCTGTTGTATTTTAGCAGGTTTGATAATTTTTATTTTTCTCTTCTCTTCGTTCTTTTCCCATTCTTCTTCCCAAAAAGTTTTTGCTTGATAACCGTTTTCGAATTGATTTCTTTTTAGGTCACCTTTATAGTAATAACATATACCGTCTCTATGATGTGTTGCAAAATTTATTGAGAATGATTTACCTGAACTTTCTCCAGTAATAGTTCCCTCTGAAACAGAACCAGCACCAAAATCACCCGTGATTGGTTTTACACCAATTCGTTTATGAGTAGGGTCGACTTTAATAACAATCCCTTCTGATTCAGTTGTCTTAACCTTTTCTCCTAATAAGAACTTACTAGAAGAATCTATAATTTCTGAAGTGTTGTTTGCATTGATTAGATACCCTTCATATTTTTGTTTTATATATTCTTCAAATTCTTGAGAAGTTTTAAACCAATCAAAATAATTATCAAGGTCATTTACCAAATAAAGTGTCCAGTGTAAATCACCATTACCATAAATCTTAGAAGCAACTGTATCGGGTCTATCACCTTCTTCTAATTCGTAAGTTGTATATTCAACTAATGAAGTTACAGATTCTTGTTCTATTCTAGACTTACGAAAGAAATCTTTGATAGTAATGACTTTACCGTCACTTAACTTGTATTGAATATTTGGAAAGTTTTTAAAAAATTCTTGAGCCATTATTATCCTCCTCCGTCACCGTCTAGTATACTTGGAGAACCTCCACCTGTTGCTTGACCGATACCTAAATCACTTATAAGTTTTTCATGTGATACTTTTTGTGAATAAGTTTCTTGAGATAAGATTCTAATTTCATTAAAAGCTAAAGAGAGTCCAGTTTTAGCAGGATAATATTTTCCATCTGAACCTGCTATCATACCATGAGAGTTTCCACCAAAAGTTGCAACATTACATTCAGTCATTACCATAGGAAGGAACCCTTCAACTTGTTCTTTGATTGGCCCTTCAAAGGCAACATCAAATATGTTTGGATAGTTAAAGAAGTTTTCATTTGGTGATTCTTCTTCAGATGCAAAAGTATCGGGAAGACCAGCAAGTCTCAATACTGTAATAATCTTTTGAACTTCTTGTGCCTCTTTTTCATTCTTAGGCATAAACTCATATTCAAAACTATGACTTCTAAAATCCACACCTTCTAAAAATTGTTCTTGCATAGGGTTAGTTGCTTGACCAGCTTTTAAGTTTTTAACTCCACCACTCATAGAGTTCATGACTTTATTGATTACTTCACCAGCTGCATTTTTCATTTCTTCGAAACCTTTATCGAATTTTTCACCGACTGTCTCTCCTTCCATTGCAGTAGAAAAACCTCTTGCAGCTGCACCAACACCGTCTGCCTTATATCCGATTGCTCCACTTTGAGTTACATCATCAGGAATATACAATGCAATAGAATAAGCTTTATCTGCTAGGAAGTTACCACCTGACCTATCTTTCCTTGGTCTGATATTAAATACAATATAATTATCTAAACCACCGTCTACGGGATATTGTAAATCCACTGTTTGTGTCATAGGGGTTTTCTTTGCAACTGATTTACCAGTGTTTACATTTGATATTTGTTTTTGTAACGAGGTTCGTCTTTCTTCTAGGGTTTGTCTATTTAACTCTGCCATTTCTTGAAGTTGGTCAACAACTGAGGTATCAATACCTCCTTTGTAACCAATACTTTCAATTTTGGATTTGATACCCTTTGCAGATTTAATTGCTTGTGAAGCTTGATTTACTTTGTTCAGTAGTTTGTTTAGATTTGGCATATAAATATCCTATTATAAGGTCTTTAAAATCTATTTATGGCATACAGTGGTAAGTTTAAACCGAAGAATTACAAAAAATACAAGGGTGACCCTACTCGAATCTATTATAGGTCTTTGTGGGAACGAAGATTCATGGTATATTGTGATAATAACCCTTCAATTATTGAATGGGGAAGCGAAGAAGTTATAATCCCCTATCGTTCTCCTGTAGATAAAAAGATTCATAGGTATTTTCCCGACTTTTACATTAAATATGTAAATAGAAAAGGGCAAGCAGTAAGAGAAATCATTGAAGTGAAACCAAAATCACAATGTTCACCACCTCCAGTCCCAAAAAGACAAACTAAAAAGTTCAAAGAAAAGGTTTTGACCTATATTATCAATCAAGCAAAGTTTAAAGCAGCGGGAGAGTTCTGTAAAGACCGAAAAATGGGATTTAGAATCTTAACTGAAGACCATTTAGTTCCAAAAAAGAAAAAATGAAGAAATTATTTGTGTTTGATTTGGACGGGGTGTTGATAGACTCCCTTTCAAATATGGAAATGTCTTGGAATTGTGTTCAAGAGGCTCATAAAATTAAGATTCCATTCTCTGAATACAAAAAACAAATCGGAAAACCCTTTTTTGACATTCTAACTGAATTAGGAATCACAAAAAATCATAAAAATATCAAAAAGACATATGACGAAGCTTCTAATTGGGGAATAGACGAGGTAACATTATATCCAAATACAATAGAAACACTAAAGAAGATAAAATCTAAAGGATATAAGATTGCAATTTGCACTTCAAAGGATTTTGATAGAGTTAAAAAGGTTATTGCCTCTCTAATATTGGAAGGTCATGACTTTCCAAATTTTGATTATGTCTGTTCACCTAAGAAAGGTCTACGAGGAAAACCAGCTCCTGACCAATTACTAAATACTATTGCACATTGTAATGTTGACCCACATGAATCATACTATGTTGGAGATATGCCATCAGATATGTTTTGTGCAAACAGAGCAGGTGTAGATTTTATACATGCAGAATATGGTTATGGAGAAGTTGAATGCGAAGTCTCGCTGAAATCAATAAACAATCTAATCTCATTGTTGGACTAATTCCAGCAAGGTGGTATTCTACTCGGTTCGAGGGTAAACCACTTGCAGAGATTTGTGGTATACCTATGATTAAAAGGGTATATGACCGTGCATGTATGGCCAAGACTTTAGATACAGTTGTGGTCTTAACAGATGACGAAAGGATATCTAATTTCTGTTCTAAACATGAAATGAGATGTATTGTAATCGAAGAACATTGTCGAACTGGAACTGACCGTTGTTCTTCTGCACTCAGTTTGTTAGACGGTAAATACTTTGTAAACATTCAAGGGGACGAACCATTAATCAATCCTGAAGCAATCGATAAACTTGTAGAAGAACTTATTATCATGGACGAACATTTAGATATCGGTATAGTAAATGCATTTACTGACATAGACCAATCGTATAAAGATACTGATAAGAATGTTGTAAAGGTTGCAATCGATTCAAAAGGTTGTGCATTGTATTACTCAAGACTACCGATAACTGAATATCAACAAATGGGTTTGTATGGTTTTCAAAGAAAACGATTAGAACAATTTAGATTCTTTGACCCAGGCCCATGTGAAATAAAAGAAAGTGTAGAAATGTTTAGATACCTTGAGAATGGTCGTGAGATTAAAATGGTTCATGTTGAAGACGAGGGGTTATCCGTAGACACTCCCGAGGACTTAAAGCTAGTAGAATTAAAAATAAAGAGTTATAACTAATGAAAGGAAATTTTATAGACCACATATATGTAAATGATTTCGTTGACAAGAAATGGAAAAGAGTAATGTCAAATGAACAAATAAAAGAAGTCTTTGATAGAGTCAAAGAGAATAATCCTAAAGTCATTTCATTCAATGAAGCAAAGAGACTAGGACTGACTGAAGACTTTAGAGAATGGAGAGGAAACCAAGTAACCGTTCAACAATGTTATGGGATATACTTGTTATATGGTTGGCAATATGAATACAATAAAAAATACTTCCAAAAGTTTATGGAAGACCATGAACAAAATCATTTCTATCATGGTGTAAAACTAAACTGGTTAGTTGACATTATAAAGAACGAAGGTTTATACTCCGTTCCTCAAGCAGTTTTATTTGACGAGAGAGATACATGGTTTGTTCACCCAGGCCAAACAAGAGTTCGTGCAATTGCACATACAGAATGTAACGAAGACTTTATCTTATGGGATATGGGTAATCAAATAGATTTACCTGTAATCACTTTTGAAGAATGGTGGAAACCTTATGACATTCATAAAGATAAATCTTTATTCCTTGCAGAATTTGATTGTAAATTAGAGGTTCATGTCGGTGAAGAGAGAGATGAATTAAATGATTTAGTCAAGGAGACCATTGATTGTTTCAAAAAACAGAAGCCTATATTAGAAGGAACATGTGATGAAATGTTTGAAGATTTATTCACCCATGGAACATACGAGGGACACGGGATAGGGATAAGGGGTAATTTCACTTTAGAGAACTGCACAGGCATGTTAGACTTTCACCCTAAACATAAAATAATTGAAAATAAAGATTGGAGTTTGTTTAACAATTATCATAAATAATAGACAATGGCAAGTTTATTTCAAGACATAAGGGAACAAAAACCTGAAGCAATAGAAGACTTGACTTATCAATCTCTAGAATGGTTTAGAGAAAATGTAAGATATATCAAGAATAGTTCAGATAGAATCCAAAATGTAAATCAGAACTTTGTTTCAAGACCTGAAATAGGAAGAATGTATATGTTTCATTATGTTCCTAAGACAGCTGCAAAATTGAAATACTGGGATTACTTTCCATTAGTAATAGTTTTAAAAATGTATGGAACTGGATTTTTAGGTTTGAATCTACATTACATTGCACCTAGAGATAGAGCAATATTGTTAAACGAAATGTTTGACTTCTTAGATACTAACGAAGACCAACCTGAAGATACTCGTTTCAGATTAGTATACGACATGGTAAAAAGCATAAGTCGTTTAAGTCGTGCAAGACCATGTTTGAAACAATATAAGTTTCAGAATTTAGATAGTAGGATATGTCAAGTGCTACCTGAATACTTTGAGTTAGTCTCAATGTTACCTTCTACTAGATTCCAAAATGCAACTGCAAATTTTGTATACAGTAAAAGTAGAGAGAAATTTTAATGAGTGATTCAAAAATAGATACAATAAAAGCAAGACTGGGTCAACCATTACAACCCAATAGATTCCTAGTCCAATTCCTAACATTACCACAAGACTTTGGATTTACAGCAGATAGAGACACACTATCAATTCTTTGCAGTTCTGCAACCGTGCCAGGCAAGACAATAACAACAGAAGAACACGGACACTTCGGCCCAAAGAAACAAATGGCAACGGGTGAAGTAGACTACGGTAAAACTATGTCCTTTGAGTTCATGTGCGATGATAGTTTTTTAGATAGACTAATCATTAAAGAATGGATGAAATTTGTTCATTCTGCAAATATCAGTGATACTCTAAGTGATATCGGTGGTGGTGAAAATGCAGTATTAAGATTCTATGACGAATACGCACAAAACTGCACAGTGCAAATACAAGTTTTAAGGAAAGACGATAGTGTTGCAAAGACAATAACTTTACATGAATGCTTTCCAACGGTTATGAATGAGATAGCTTTATCTTCAGAATCAACAGACGAGATAATGAAATTTGGTTTTGATTTATCATATCGTTATTTTACAGAAGAAGACGCAGAAGGATTCGGAGATTTATCTTTGAGACAACCAAGAATTTCTACCTTTGATATTAGCAGTATAAATAGAGGTAGGAGAGGATTTGACGCAATACTTGATTCGTTAAGTGTTGCAAGTAGATTCAATTCCAAAGCAGGGGACTTATTAAGGAAACTATCTAGATTAGATACCTTTATAACCCGTGCTGGAACTATAGGAAGGGATATAAACCCTAACTATATAACTGAAAAACGAAGAGGTAATTAATACCTCTATAGAGGAAAATATATTATGGCTTTACCTATACAAACGGCACCGAAGTATACAGCAGTGTTACCAAGTGACGGAAGAGAAGTGAAGTATCGACCATTCCTTGTTAAAGAGCAAAAACTTTTGTTGATTGCTCAGGAAGAGGAAAACGATGCAAAGATATTTGAGGCGGTAAAAGACCTTATCAGAAGTGTAACTTTTGACGAGGTTGAACCAAATAACTTACCTCTTATTGATATGGAATACTTATTCCTTAAAATAAGAGCAAGGTCTGTTGGTGAAACTGCAAAGATATCTGTAGGCTGTAATGACCCTGAATGTGACGGGTCGGGTGAAACAGTCGTTAATTTAGATGATGTTGAAGTAGTAGGAGACGAACCTGAATACAAGATTATGATTAATGATGAAGTTGGTATTGAGTTAGCATATCCTAAAGTAAAGGATATCGAAGGATTAGATAAACTAGACCAAGGAACTCAAACCATTGAAATGTTGAAGAGAAGTATTGTTTCTATATTTGATGAGAATCAAGTATACATGGCAGTTGACACTTCTGAAGGAGAACTTACTGAGTTTGTTGAAAACTTAACAGTAAGTCAATTAGAAGATGTTACTAAGTTCTTTGATGCAATACCTAGATTACAGAAAGAGGTCGTTTCAGAATGTAAACTTTGTGGGAAAGACATTAAGAAAAAAGTAGTTGGACTACAGAATTTTTTTTAATATCCCTTTCACACGATAGCTTACTGAATTATTATTCTACTAACTTTCAGTTAATGCAACACCATAAGTATTCATTAACTGAGTTAGATGAGATGATGCCTTGGGAAAGGGAAATCTACATACAGTTACTACTCAACCATCTAGAAGAAGAGAAGGAGAAGGCGAAACAACGCAAGAACCGTAACTAAAATTTTAGAAGGAGAAAATAATGTCTGAGAAATACGAAAAATTTTCGGGTGACATGAGTAGAAACGAAGTAGAAATGGACTTGTCCAAATTTATGGACTTGATTCAAGAGAATGCAAATCTTAAATCAGAAGTTGCAGAATTAAAAGCATCTGATTTAACAAACCCATGGCAGAAATGGATTCACCTTGCAAGAGCAATCGATGCATGGAGAATCTGGCCAAGAGCATTCTTGACTGTTTACATAGTATTAGTATACTATTCTGCAATGTGGTTTATGGGTTTAGAAGAACCAAACATTGAACAGTCGGGTCTAATATCAATATTAGTTGGTGCTGGAGCTGCTTGGTTTGGACTATATGTTAATAGTGCAGCCAAAGAGCATGACACAAATTCAAAAAAATAGGGGAAAAAAATGTCCGATTTAGAAAAGAAAATGGAAGAGTTAATGGAACTAAAACCTGAACTAGAATTAGAAGAAGGTTTAGAAGACTTCCAAATCGAATCAGCAGAAGCTTCACATGAAGCTGCAGTTGAATCTTGGCAAAAACAAGTCGACAATCTTCAGAAGTCTATTGACGGTGAAGAAAGAGAAGACGAACAAGCAGAAGATTAATAAGTAATGGCACTATCCAATATCACTGACAATTTGAAAGCACAATTGCAAGAGGGAGGCACGGCTCTTAAAGATGTCTTAGCTCAATCTGCAGAGAATGTTAAAAAAGTAAACCAGTCTAATTCAAAAGCAATGCAGACTAGTTCACAAAAATTTGAAGAAGCAGGTGATAAATTCAACGATACCTATCAAAGTTTTTCAAGTGGTATTGACGAATCAAAAGATGCATTCATGGAAAGTGCCAATGGTTTTGTAGATGTATTTAAAAACTTTGGTAGTAATTTTAAATCTGAACAA
>MDTA01218196.1_pt1 | contig 12809 bp, 11 predicted proteins | sample 811151 | NCBI WGS metagenome assembly MDTA01 (sample SAMN05326648, study PRJNA326480) | marine metagenome | isolation source: seawater | place: Indian Ocean: South | collected 2010
AGACTGATTTTAATATCTGATAAATCTACTAGATTTTTTTTATAATTGTTTCTTACAAATCCTTTACTTGTAATATCTTTTACAATTTTTAAAAATTGATTCTGATTTTCATTCTCCTCTTCATCTAAATTTTGAACTTTATCCTGGCTACCTATAGAGGGCGTATGTGCTAGGTCTTCTCTGTTTAGATAAGAAATCGCGAGCTCTCTAAATATATAGTCAAGAATTGATGATGCGCTTAAAATTCTATCATTTCCAAATACCTTGCCTGAGGGTTCAAATTTTGTCCCTACATATGCATTTACAAATTCATCTAAAGGTACTCCATACTGTAATCCTAAAGAGATAGCTATTGCAAAATTATTCATTAAGGCTTTGACAAGTTCACCCTCTTTACTCGTATCTATAAATATTTCACCAATTTTCCCATCTTCATACTCTCCTGTATGCAAATAAACTTTATGGTCACCTATAGTTGCTTTTTGAATATATCCCTTCCTTCTATCAGGCATACTGAATCTTTTACTAATTTTTTCATTAATTTTATTTAAAAGTACTGAATTTTTTTCTTTACTTGTAGTCGCAGCCTTTACCTGATTACTTGCTAAATTAATTTTCTCATCGGTACTTGATTTATTATCGAGATTTTTAATTTTTCGATTGTCTAGTTTTACGTCAATGATATCAAATTTTCCATCCTCATTTTTTTCTAAATTTGAGAGCTCATTTTCATCGATTTTATCTAGATAATGACTTACCTTTAGATGACAGGTGTAAAAGGTTTCTACTAAGTATTTTGACATAAAATTTAAATTAATTGAGTCTTGAACTTTTATTGTATATATAAAAATAAAATTTAGTCTATTGCTTTTTTTACAATTTTAAATTGAAATTTAAAAATAATTTTATGTTGACATACTTAAAACAAATATTCACTTGGTGGAATCACCAAACTATAGGGACAAAGATATACACATTAATGTTTGGAAAGTTTGTTGGTAAAGATGAACAAGGAAATAAATATTATGAGAGCAAATCTGGAAAAAGATGGGTAACATATAATGGGGAGATTGATGCGTCTAAAATTCCGAATGAGTGGTATTCATGGATGCACTTTACAAATAATAAGATTGAAAAGAAACAAGATATTAAAAAATATAGTTGGCAAAAAAAACATCAACCTAATTTGACTGGTACTGAAAAATCATATCATCCTAAAACTGACACAAATGCTAATAAAAAAAAATATACCTCTTGGAAAGATTAGATTTTTAATTCTTTTTTTTTTAATATTACTCTCAAGTTTAACAAAATCTTTTTCTATTGAAGTAAATCAAAAATTATATGGGGATTTTATAGAAATTAAAATTTTGGATAAATTAAGTTCAAAAAATACAGTTCTTAAAATTAAAATAGGTGAAGAAAAAAAATTTAAAAATTTGTTGATTAAATCTCTAAAATGTAAAAATTCAAAGTTTGACGATAATCCAGAAATAGTTGCTTATATTCAAGTAAGAGACCTAAATGATATTAACAATGATAAAGTTTTTGTATTTAATGGTTGGACATTTTCTTCAAGCCCAACAATAAAACCATTTGAACATCCAGTTTATGATATGTGGTTGATAAAGTGTTATTAAATTATTTTGTCATTATCTAACCAAGTTACATTGTAATCAGAATTTAGGAATTTTTCATGCTTGAGCAATGTTTGGTGTAATTTAATTGTTGTGGTAATACCATCAATAACAAATTCGTCTAGTGATCTCAAAATTCTTTGGATTGCTTCTTGCCTGTTTCTACCGTGACAAATTAGTTTACAAATCATGCTGTCATAATATGGTGTAATTTTATAGCCTTGATAAATTGAGCCATCAACTCGTGTTCTAAATCCTGATGGTTGGTGACACATTTTAATCGTACCTGGTGAAGGCTGAAAATTTTTTGACGGATCTTCCGCATTAATTCTACACTCTATCGCGTGACCTCTTGGTTTTACGTCTGCTTGAGTTAATGCAGTATTTCCAGTAAAAGCAATCCAAATTTGTTCTTTGATTATATCAATTCCCGTTACCATTTCTGAAACTGGATGTTCAACTTGTACACGCGTGTTCATTTCCAAAAAGTAAAACTCCCCTTCCTCAAAAATAAATTCTACAGTTCCAGCCCCCTCATAACCAATTTTTTCAACCATGTTTACAGTTTTTTCAAATAAACTATTTCTTAGAGCGTCCGTTAAAACTGGACTCGGAGTTTCCTCAATTAATTTCTGGTGTCTTCTTTGTACTGAGCAATCCCTTTCATGCAAGTGAACAGTTCTGTTTTTTCCTGATAATATTTGAACCTCAATATGGCGTGGATTTTGAAAAAATTTTTCGATATATAAGTCATCGTTACCAAAATATTTTTTAGCCTCTGTCTTTGCGGTTAAAAATAGATTATCAAAGTCTTCATCTTTTTTTACAACTTTCATACCTTTTCCACCACCTCCAGCAGCAGCTTTTATCAAAACAGGGAAACCTATATTTTTACAAATTTCTTTTGCTTTTTTGATATCTGATACACCTCCATCAGATCCCTCAATAATGGGTAAACCAAATTTCTTGGCAATTTTTTTTGCTTCTATTTTATCACCCATCATTTTGATTATAGAGGAGGATGGTCCGATAAATTTAATGTTATTTTCTTCTAGTATTTTTGCGAATTTATGATTTTCAGATAAAAAACCATATCCTGGATGCACTGCATCTGCTTTGGTAAGTTCTATTGCAGAGAGTATTGCGGGTATATTTAAATAACTATTAATAGGTTGATGAGAGCCAACACAAACACTTTCATCTGCTAATCTCACGTGCATGCTTTCCTTATCAACATCGGAATGAATTGCAACAGTTGAAATTCCCCACTCTTTACAAGCTCTGATAATTCTTACCGCAATTTCTCCTCTATTTGCTATTAGGATTTTTTTAAACATTAATTTATTATTACTAATGCTTGACCAAATTCAACTGGCTCACCATCTTCAACACATATTTCTTTGATAGTTCCATTTTCTGTTGATGGCACGTGGTTCATAGTTTTCATTGCTTCAACAATCATTATAGTATCGCCTTTTTTAACTTTTTTTCCAACACTCACAAAAGGTTTTGCCCCAGGCTCTGGAGCTAAGTAAGCGGTACCAATTATTGGTGAGTTTACTTTTAATCCGTCAGTAGTAGATTGAGAAACTTCTTTTTTTGATGAATAATTTCCTATTTCTGAAACATTTTTTATGTTTTGAGATGAGGATCTTGATACTTTTATTTTTAAATTTTTATCAGCATATTCAATCTCGGTTAATTGAAATTCGTTAAGATAATTTGTAAGTTCTTTAATTAATTTTTTATCAATTTTCATTTTAATAATTTTTGCATTGCAATTATGGCTAAAATATATCCATTATTCGAAAGTCCAAATATCCCACCTGTGACTACATCACTTATTAAAGACTTCTTTCTAAATTCCTCTCTATTATAGATATTCGATATATGTACTTCAATTTTAGGTTTTTTGAAAATACTGAGAGCATCTCTTATAGCAACAGATGTATGAGTAAAACCTGCGGCATTAATAATTAGACCGTCGTATTTATCTTTTGCATTCTGGATAAAATTTACTATTTCTCCCTCAACATTAGATTGTACAAATTCACAGGATAAATTCAGTTTTATTGCCTCTTCTTTACATTGTTTTCTTAATCCCTCATAAGTAATCGAACCATACTGTGATTGTTCTCTTTCACCTAAAAGATTGAGATTTGGACCATTAATAATTATAATATTATTCATTTCTATATATATACATTATGAAAAAAATAAAAAAAATAAAAATAAAATTAAATGGTAAAGGATATTTGGTGTCTGAGAAGTCAAATCTTCTAAGTGTAATTGCGAAACACAAGGTTCCAATAGATAAAGTTGCTGTAGAGCTTAACAAAGAGATAATTGATAAAAAAAAAGCCCATAAATTAAAACTAAAAAATAACGATAAAATAGAAATTGTACATTTTATTGGTGGGGGTTAAATGTGAAAAAAGATTATTTAAAAATTTCAGGAAAAAAATTTAAATCAAGATTAATAGTTGGAACAGGAAAATATAGAAGCATGCTGGAATGTGCAAAAGCAGTAAAAATTTCAGGTGCGGAAATTGTTACAGTTGCAGTAAGAAGAGTAAACATACAAGACAAATCAAAACCCCTATTAATGGATTTTATTAACCCGAAAAAAATCACTTACCTTCCTAACACCGCCGGCTGCTTCTCTTCTGAAGAGGCCTTGAGGACGCTAAGGCTTGCAAGAGAAATTGGAGGGTGGGATTTGGTAAAATTGGAAGTTTTAGGAGATAAAAAAAATTTATTTCCAGATATGATAGAGACACTTAAATCTACCGAAGTTCTTACAAAAGAGGGTTTTAAAGTTATGGTTTATTGTACTGACGATCCTCTTATGGCAAAAAGATTAGAAAATAGCGGTGCGTGTTCAATTATGCCTCTAGCAGCTCCAATAGGATCTGGACTAGGAATTCAAAACAAAATTAATTTAAAAATTATAAGGTCTCAAACTAAACTTCCATTAATTGTTGATGCTGGTTTGGGCCAAGCATCAGATGCTACAGTAGCAATGGAGCTCGGATGTGATGCAGTCCTAGTGAATACAGCAATTGCAAAATCAAAAAAACCTTTAAAGATGGCTTCAGCTTTTAAAAATGCCGTAATATCTGGAAGGGAATCTTTTCTAGCAGGAAGAATTAAAAAAAATTTGTCTGGTTCGCCCTCAACTTCTTCAGAAGGAATTATTTAATTTTTCTTTTAAATTTTTTTCTTTTAAACTTGTTTTTTTTGTGGGTTTTAATTTTTATTATCTTATTTTTTCCTAATGATCCCAAATTTTTTAATTGGGAAAAGTTTTCGATTTTCTCTAAAGTTTTTCTCGATTTGTTTTTAAAGTCCAAAATATATTCAAAGTAACTCATTGAGTTTTCACAATTAATATTTATTTTAACTTTATTTTTCTTTTCGAAATATTTTAAGTTATCCAAACAATTCTCTGATATAAAATCTGATAATTTTTTTGATACAGTTAAATCAACAATTTTAGCTTTATTTGATAATGATTTTAGTTCAACTGTTTTTAATACTTTCAATGCAAAAGACTCATCACTCAACGTTAGTTTCCAAATTATTGAACTTTCTCTTAATCTTTGTCTAGACATTTCAAGCAAACCAAATGAACTGATCCTACCTATCTGAATCCGTGCTCTATCATTACGACATTTTTCTTTAAGCCTTCTTTCAACCATTCTTCTATTTCCGTAATTAATCATATCTATAAAATCAATTATAATTAATCCAGACAAATCTCTAATTTTTATTTGTCTTGAAATTTCATCTGCTGCTTCCAAATTTGTATCAAGAGCTGTGCTTTCAACATTTTTTTGTTTAATAGATTTTCCGGAGTTAACATCAATCGAAACAAGAGCCTCAGTGGGATTAATTACTAAATATCCTCCAGAGTTTAAATTTACAACCGTATTGAAAATTTCACTTAATTTACTCTCGATATTTTCTTTAAAAAATAATGGAGTTTTATCTCTATACTTTTTAATTTTTTTAACATGTGATGGCATCATTAGTTTCATGAAATTTTGAGCTTTTTTATACCCCTCATTTCCCTCAACAAAAATATTTTTTGTATTTTCATCATACATATCTCTCAAAGTTCTTTTAATTATTTCACTTTCTTGATGAATTAGTGACGGAGCAATAGAATTCATTGCATTGTCTTTTATGTTATTCCAACTTTTAATTAAATTTTGAATATCGTGATTAATTTCATTCTTAGATTTATTTGAGCCCGCTGTTCTTACTATAAGACCCATTTCTTTTGGAATTTCAATTTCATTCAAGATAATTCTTATTTTTTTTCTATCATTGGGATTAAAAATTTTCCTTGAAATTCCACCTCCTTTAGGAGTGTTTGGCATTAAAACAACATACTTTCCTGCAATTGAGATGAAAGTTGTTAAGGCAGCTCCTTTCATTCCTCGTTCGTCTTTTAAAACTTGTACTAAGATAACTTGGTTTGGCTTTATAACTTCTTGTATTTTATATCTTTTTAATTTTACCCTAGAAATTTTTTTTTCAGATGTGTTTTCATGTTCTGTAATTGATAAATTATTTTTTTCTATGTTCTCATCTCCATCAATTTCCCCTTTTTCAAGTTTTTCGTCTTCCTCTTTTTGACTCTCTTTTAATAGTTCTTCCCTTACTTTTTCTTCCTCTTGCTTTATTTTTTCTAAATCACTTAAGGGAATTTGATAGTAATCTGATTGAATATCGTTGAAGGATAAAAAACCGTGTCTCTCTCTACCAAAGTCTATAAACGCTGCTTGCAAAGATGGTTCAACTCTACTTACTTTTCCAAGATAAATGTTATTTTTTATTAAAGTGTTGTTTATACTTTCGTACTCGTAATCTTCAATTTTATTATTTGATTTAAGTACAACTCTAGTTTCATTTGGATGCGATGCATCAATATATAAATTTTTTTCCATAAGTTATCTGTAAATTGTTTGATTTTCATAGTAATAATTTCTTTAATTCTGTGCCTTAACTTTAACAAATTCATCTATATATTAATACAAAAATGATCAATTTTTTTAAGAAAATTTTAATATTTATTGGTTCCACGGCACTTATCACGGGAACATTAATAATAGCAATTTTGTGGATTTTTTCGTCAAATTTACCAGATTATAAATTTCTTAAAAATTATAAACCTCCTGTATCAAGCAAAGTCTATTCCGGTGAAGGTGAATTGTTGAGAGACTTTTCAACTGAAAAAAGAATATTTGTTCCTTATAATTCAATCCCACAGAGAGTAATTAATTCATTTCTTTCAGCCGAGGATAAAAACTTTTTTTCTCATCCAGGGGTAGATGCTAAAGGGATTTTAAGAGCAGTTTTAAAAAATATTTCAAATATTATTTCGTCGAAAAGATTAGAGGGAGCTTCAACAATTACTCAGCAAGTTGCAAAAAACTTTTTATTAACAAATGAAGTAAGCCTAAAAAGAAAATTAAAAGAGGCAATCTTAGCTTTTAGAATTGAGAGGGCACTCTCAAAAGAGAGAATATTGGAACTCTATTTAAACCAAATATATTTAGGTGAAGGAGCATACGGCATCGCATCTGCTAGCCTCGAATATTTTGACAAGCCAATAATTGAATTAAATTATCATGAAGCAGCGCTTCTAGCTGCATTACCAAAAGCTCCAAGTAGATATAATCCATACAAAGACCCAAAAACTGCAAAGTTTAGAAGAAACTTGGTTTTAAATAACTTATATGAAAATAATTATATTGATAAAAAAGAATTAGATGATTTTAAATCAAAAGAAATTTTACTAAAAAAGAGAGAGAGAATTTATTTAGATAATGCAAAATATTATGTTGAGGATATAAGAAAAAAAATTGTCGATGAGTTCGGATTTGAAAAAGTTTACAAACAAGGTTTCAACATTAAGACACCTCTAAATTTAAACCTTCAGAATGTTGCAACAAAGTCTTTAAGAAACGGACTGATCAAATATGATCGAAGAAAAGGTTGGAGAGGGCCCCTAGCTAATTTAGAATATCAAAAAAACTGGATGAATAATGAAAAAATCAAAAAATTTCAATTAGAAAAGTCTATTGGATGGGAGATAGGCATAATCACTGAGATAAGTAAGTTTCAAACTAAAATCCAAACTGAGGAAGGAAAAATTGGTTATATAGATTATAAAAGTATTTCTTGGACAAAAAAAGAATTTGAGAACTTGTTTAGTTTAGGAGATATAATTTATGTAAAAAAAGTTAAAGATAATTATGAATTAATGCAACTTCCAGAAGTAAATGGAGGTATTGTAGTAATGGATCCTTTCACAGGTAGAGTTTTAGCTTTAAGTGGGGGTTTTAGCTTTAAAAAAAGTGAATTTAACCGCGCCTCCCAAGCACTAAGACAACCAGGTTCAGCTTTCAAACCATTTGTTTATGCTCTAGCACTAGAAAATAATTTTTCTCCATCCACATTAGTTTTGGATGCACCACTAGTTTTGGAACAAGGTTCTGATTTAAAAATGTGGAAACCTGAAAATTATGGAAAAAAGTTTTATGGACCGTCAACACTTAGAATGGGATTAGAAAAATCTAGAAATCTAATGACTGTTAGAATTGCTCAAGAACTTGGTACCAATAAAATCGTTGAATTTTCAAAAAAACTTAAGATTTATGAGAATCCTAATGAACTTCTTTCAATTTCACTTGGTTCAACAGAAACAACTTTATTAAAACTTACTTCAGCATACTGTAGTTTCGTCAATGGTGGAAAACTTGTTAACCCTCTTCTAATTGATAGAATTCAAGATAGTGAAGGGACAACAATTTTTAATACAGAGACGAGAATTTGTAAGAATTGTGATAAAATTTCTTTTACAACAGATCAAGCACCTGAAATTGAGGATAAATTTTTGCAGATTTTTTCTCCTCAAACAGCCTATCAGATGACATCATTACTTGAAGGTGTGGTTCAAAGAGGAACTGGAAAAAAACTGAAAGACTTAAATTTGGCAATAGCTGGAAAAACAGGAACTACAAATAAAAATACTGATACATGGTTTATTGGGTTCACATCAAAATTAGTTATAGGCGTCTATGTTGGACATGACAATCCTAAACCACTTGGTAAATACGAAACTGGAGCTAAAACAGCAATGCCAATTTTCAAATCTTTCATCAAAAATGCTGTAAAAAAACAAGACGCAAGACCTTTTAAAGTGGCTGACGATATAATAATGATGGTTGTTGATAGAACATCTGGAAAAAAAGCTAATTTTAATTCAAAGGAGACTTTAATCGAGGCTTTTAAAGAGAAAAAGGTAAATTACAAAAAGGGTGATAATGTCAATTTTATTAATAGATTAAATAAAAATAATATATTAAGATTTTATTAATGGAAAAAGATTCTGCGCAAATAATAATTGAAATTAAAAAAATTAATCAAAGAGTTAAGGAGTATCTTTGATGAAAAAAATATTTATTCAATTTTAGAAAATAACAACAAAAAAATCCTAGAACCTAATTTTTGGCAAAATAGAAATAAGGCACAAAAAATATTAAAGGAAAAAAAATTACACGAAGATCTTATAAAAACATTTGAAAAATCAAGTGTCGAATTAAATGATTTAACTGAGCTACTCGAATTAACAAAAAAAGATGGCGACAGTCAAATTGACAAAGATGTTTTTAATAATCTCGAAAAACTTTTAATTGAAAGTAAGAAAAATGAGACTAAGTGTTTTTTATCTGGTGAGAACGACAGTTTAAATTGTTATTTAGAAATCCATGCTGGCGCCGGTGGAACAGAAAGTCAAGATTGGGCTGCCATGTTAAGAAGAATGTATTTAAAATGGGCTTCAACAAAAAAATATAAAACTAATTTGATTAGCGAGCATAGGGGCGAGGAGGCAGGCATTAAGTCTACTATTTTGAAACTCGAAGGAGATTATTTATTTGGATTATTAAAAAGAGAGTCTGGTATTCACAGACTAGTTAGAATATCTCCATTTGACTCTGGAGCAAGACGGCATACAAGTTTTGCAAGTGTTTGGGTTTATCCAATAGTTGATGAAAATGTTGAAATCGAAATCTTAGATAAGGATCTTAGAATTGACACTTATCGTTCAAGTGGCGCAGGAGGACAGCATGTAAATACCACTGACAGTGCTGTAAGAATAACTCATTTACCCACAAAAATAGTAGTTCAATGTCAAAATGAGAGATCGCAACACAAAAATAAGGAAACCTGTCTTAATATGTTGAAGGCAAGGTTGTATGATTTTGAAATTAAGAAACGAGAAAAAGAAGATAAAAATAATCAAGATCTAAAATCTGAAATTGGATGGGGACATCAAATCAGATCATATGTTCTTCATCCTTATAAACTAGTTAAAGATAATAGAACAAATTTTGAAAGTTCCAGTCCTGAAAAGGTATTAGATGGTGGTATAGATGAATTTTTAGAAAGTTCATTGTATAAAGTAAGATGAGATTAACATTTAAAATATTTAGTTTAGTAATATTTTTAATATTTATAATTTTACTTTATCTTAGCTTTATTGGGCTTGAGACTAGACGTTTCAATAATTTAATAAGCGAAAAATTAAATGGATTTAACCCAAAAATTACTTCAAATATAAACGTTGTCAAAATTCATTTTAATTTTAAAACATTTTCATTTGATGTTAAGTCTAATGAACCTGAAATATTTATAGATAACAAAAAAATTATATTCAAAGAAATAAAAACTAATATTCCATTAACATCATTATCCGATAGTGATTTTTTAATAAGTAATTTAGAATTCTCTACAAAAAAAAATAACATCAAAGAACTTCTGCAAATTTTAAGAGAGGTTAAATATAGTCCAGAATTCTTTTTATTAAATAAATTTATTAAAAAAGGTGAAATTATTATAAATGCTAAGATTAAAATTAATAAAGAAGGAAAAATTAAAAACGATTATTTTATTAATGGCGAAGTAATTAATGGAGAAATAAAACTACTAAATAAAAATTTAGTCAAAAATATAAATTTTAACTTCGATATTAGAGAGAATATATATTATATTTACAACTCTAAACTATCTTATAGAGACAATACTTTTAATTCTCAAAAAATAGAAATTATAAAAAAAGACAATGTTAAAATTCAAGGAGAATTTGAAAATGATTTAAATTATTCCAATATGGATTTTTTAAATATTTTCATAGATCCTGGTTACATCGAAAATATAAATGATTTAAAGTTATTTTCCAAAAATAATTTCTCTTTTTTTTTAGATAAAAAACTTAAGGTAAAAGATCTTAAAATAGTCTCACAGATAAAACTTACCAAACTACATTATAAATTAAATGATATTAACAATATTAAAATGATTGATGGTAGAAAAAACTTAATTAAATTGAGTGATCACTCCTTAAAATTGTCCTACAAAAAAGACAACATTTTAATAGATGGAGAAGGCGAGTTCTCTTTCAATAAAAACAAAGATAAAGCTAATTATCTTTTTAAAAAATCAAAAAAAGGTCTTTTATTTAATACAAATATTTCAATAATTAAAAATCCAATTTCACTTGAGCTGTTAGAATATTATAAACCATCTAATGAAAGATTAGATATTGCAATTAGTGGTACTTTAAAAAAAAATGGATCTCTGATAATTGAAAAAGCAAATTTATTACACAAAAAAAATGAATTGAGTATTTTAAATCTAGAACTTGATAAAGAAAAAAATCTAAACAAACTTGACTCAGTTTTGTTAAATCTGTCTGATGAAAATAATTATCGAAACAATTTGGACATAAAGCGAAAAAAAAATAGATATTTTCTCAAGTCAAAACATTTTAACGGTGTTAAATTTATAGACAAAATATTGAAAGGAGAAAAAAATCAAAAAAATAATTTGTTTAATAAAAAAGATATCGAGTTAATTCTAAAAATAAATGAACTGAAAGTAGACAAAGAATCATTTCTAAATGATTTTAACGGTAGTCTTTTTTTTAAAAGAGGTAAAATTTTTTCAGCATCTATACAATCTACCTTTAATGATAAAAAAGACTTTAATTTTTTAGTAAACACTGAAGCAAATGGACAAGTAATTACCAGTTTATATGCTGGAAATGCAAAACCTCTTGTTAATAAATATAAATTTATAAAGGGTTTTGATGATGGAAGTTTGGATTTTTATTCAATTAAAAATGGCGGGGTTACAAAATCAACTCTAAAAATTTACAACTTTAGACTAAAAGAACTTCCAAGTTTAACTAAACTCCTAACTCTTGCATCGCTTCAAGGTATTGCAGATACTCTTAAAGGCGAAGGCATTAGATTTAATGAGTTTGAGATGAATTTTAATAAGACAGGCTCATTAATGACAATTGATGAAGTTTATGCCATAGGCCCTGCGATCTCGGTTTTGATGAGTGGTTATGTTGAGAGTGAAAAAATAATAAGTTTGAAAGGAACTTTGGTTCCAGCTACAACATTAAATAAGGTAATCGGCTCCATACCTTTTTTAGGAAATATTCTTGTTGGTACCAAAACAGGAGAAGGTGTTTTTGGTGTAAGTTTCAAGATAAAAGGACCTCCAAAAAAACTAAAAACAACAGTTAATCCAATTAAAACTTTAACACCAAGATTTATAACGCGAACATTAGAAAAAATTAAAAATTCTAAACAATAATTAATTTAATATGTTTTTTTTTTCCAACAGAAAGTTTTAAAAAACCATTTTCAATTTGTGACTCTTTTTTTAAAATTAGTTTTTCATCATAAACTGTTTTATTATTGATCTTAATTCCATTACTTTTTATTAGTCTTCTAATTTCACTTTTTGAAGCAACAAATTTAGATTTAATAATTGTATCAATTATGTTGATACCATCTTTTATTTTTATTTCGGGTAATTCTTGACCAGAGGAGTTTGATGAAAAAGTATTTCTCGCTACTTTTTCAGATTGTTTTGCATTTTTTTCACCATGAAGCATTTTTGTAGTTTCATTAGCTAATATAATTTTTAAATCATTAATGTTTTTTTGTTTAGATACTAAATTATCAATAGTTACTAAATTAAGTTCAGTAAACATTTTGAGAAATCTTTCTACATCTCTATCGTCAACGTTTCTCCAAAATTGCCAATAATCATAAGGTGATAATAATTTTTTATCTAACCAAA
>MDTA01218815.1_pt1 | contig 12808 bp, 9 predicted proteins | sample 811151 | NCBI WGS metagenome assembly MDTA01 (sample SAMN05326648, study PRJNA326480) | marine metagenome | isolation source: seawater | place: Indian Ocean: South | collected 2010
AATTGTTGTGAGCTCTGGACTCAAACCCGGAGTTATTACATTACACATGGCGTTAGCGATTATACTGATATGTGTTTTTGTTTATATTATTTACAGGGGCGGTCAAAGACTGCCTAGTGTTAACTTGGGATCTCAAAAAGGATTATTAAGGTCGACTTTAATAATCTTATTCGTTGCTTGTGTTGTTGAAGGAATTATGGGATCTCAAGTGAGAGAAATTACTGATGAGCTTGCCTTGAAATTTAAGGACACTCCAAGAAATGTATGGCACGAAATTCTGGAGCAGAAAGGCATCTATCTTTTTCATCGAAGCTTTTCATGGATTATCTTAGTGCTAGGAATATTCTTATTTGCTAAGACTCGCAATGCTGATGGAGATTTGGCGCAACTATCCATCAAGGTCACTTTTGGTGTGATTCTTGCCCAAATGGTTTTGGGTGTTTTAATGTCTCACGTCTCAGTGCATCCAGTTGTACAAGTGTTGCACATAGGATTGTCTTCAATCCTAATAGTTGCCTTATTTTGGCTAATACTTACAAGTAGAGCACATCAACAACCACATTGATTTAGCAAAGTCGACTTATTACTTAACAGTCGGTAGATAACGATAATACACCTCAAGCATCAGCGTACAAAGTGCAGTGGCGTAAATTTTTCCATCTTGTCCAACTTGTCCATGACCATTAGATGCGGGCCATGAACCGTCTTTTTCTTGAGCTGCAGCCATAACTTCTTGATATGACTTATTAAAATCTTTCCAATGCTTTCCTTGTTTTTGAAAAGCCGCCTGAGAATGATAGTACCAAGAGTACGCAGCATTCGGCTGGTACTTCTTAGGGTTTTTACTATTGATGAGATCAAGCGCTTTGTCTTCAAGTTGAGAAGGAGCTCCTAGCATACGGGCGCAAACCGCTCCAACACCTGTCAGGCTTAGTTTTCCTTTTTGGCCATCTTGAACTCTATATTTCCAATATCCGTCGGTTCCATTTGGATCTTCGGCAGCTTTGAGATACCGAACAGCTTTTTTCATAGCTGTATCAAGTCCTGAGAATTTGATCCCAGTGAGTTGTGCGCCTTTAAGAGCTTGAACATTCCAACCTGAAACAGAAAGGTCTCCAGTTCCTCCACTACCATAGGAGTAGAGCCAGCCACCACCATTTGTTTGACCTTCAATGATGATTGGTACTGCCTTCTTAAGAACTGGTGATATTCTTGGGAACGGTTTGCGAGCATTTTTGTTCATTGAGTAAGCCTCTGCAAGTGCGTAAACGGCAATGCCATGCTCGTAAGATAGATTTCTATCCCTCGATGTAGACATCATGCCTTTGCCTTTGTCAGCAACATTAACTAAGTAGGCGATTGCTTTTTTTACAGTCTCACCAAATTCTGGAGAGTCGACAGTTTCACAATGCCCAGAATAGGCGAGAAGAGCAAATGCTGTCATTGCCACTGGAAACTTTGTTCCAAAATTTCCTTCGGGCTGTTGTTGGGTTTTGAGCCATCTTAGGGCTGACAAAACTTGTCTGTCCATTGAAGCTTTACCACCAGCCTTGCGTAATCGAGCAATTCTATCAGCTGTGTTACAACGTCCTTTCATTACTCCAGGAACTCCCATTCCGCCTCCGAGACCGTCACCAAAGCCGCCCCCTCCAAAGCCGTCACCAAATGAAGTGCCTATGTCAGGGGACTCAAGCTCAAAGGATGGAACTGAAATTGGTGAGGAGGTGTTTGCTGTAATTGCAGTGCTCGGGTTGGAAGAAGGCTTTGATGGCTTTTGTCTGACGCTCTGGACAAAAGTTTTCTTCTCAACAACGGCCTTAGATTCACCCTGTGTCGCTGCAACAACAAGTTCGATCTCTTCCTCTTTAAAATTGTTGATAGCCCAAATGCCAAGAATTAGGAAGATGAGTCCAACGATGGCTGCAGCAATTCCTAACGAATAGCCTTTGCTCTTATTCTGCATCCTACTAAGAACATCCTCCACGCTCTCATGCCCCTCGAAATAGGCTTGATCGCCAATACCTTGGCTCGCCGCATAAATAGGGTCAGGTGTAAATCCTTGATGACTCGAAGGAGGTGGTGCAGAGCTTGGCTGATTGGTGGGAAATTGTTGGTTAGGGTCTTGAGGTGTTTGTTGCATTGCCTTGGTGGGTTTTGCCTACTAAGGAGGCTTTAGACTCCTTAGATTTTCTTGTCTTTAATTCATATAATAGTTCTGGCAAGAGGTATTGCCAAGTTTTGATTATCAACTATAAAACGCAAAGTTATGACTATTATTAGGTGTAGAAAGTTAATAAATAGTAAGAAAGTTGAATCTTTATTACTATTTGGGTCAAATTATGCCTAAAATAACCACTCTTTGATCTTACTTATGTCACGTTTAATTTTTTCTTTGGGGGCCTTTTTTGGAATAATGGTATTATCTGGATGTCAGTCATTTCAAAAAAACGACAATGAAATAGACGAAGTTCCAGGCAATGGCCTTCTCGGAGCGAAGCTGATGGCTCTTGAACATGCATTAGAAAACATTTCTGAGGATGATAAAAAATTTGGAGATTCAGAATATTTTGCCTATGGCATTTCAGATACTGACCAGATTCACAATAAGGCGATTATTAAAATTTTAGGTAAGAGACAACCACCCGTAGTTGATGCTGCAAAGTTTTATACTCGTTCGAGCAACTCTCAGTGGATGAGTGGGCGACCAGTTCTTAAGTGGGTGACTGAAGCTACGAAAGATCCCAACCACCCTCTGAGGGTTAATGTCCTTGTCGGTTGGATTCACAGTCAAATTATCAACCAATTTTATAGCTACAAACTAGAATATGATGGAGTCGTTTGGACAATTCTTCAGATAGAGAGATTAGACCTCACCTCAAATCTCTAGCTCTACTTTACATTGAGATAACCTTGCATAATTCTCCAGTGTCCCGGGAACGTGCATAGATAGGGATACTTCCCTTTTTTTAATGGTTTTAATTTAATGATTTCAACTGTTCCTGGGTCAAGAAGTTTGCTTGCAGCAATGATTGAATCGATATCAGGTACATAATTCATCTCAATTGCTTTTGGATTAGTGATAATTGAATCGGCAGCAGAGCCCAATTGTTGCATCGTGTCAGGTTTTCCTAAAACAAAGTTATGTTGAAGTAAATCGGGATTAGAAACAATCAATGCTATCGGCTTCCCGGCTTCAGCTTCAAGATTAGTCTTATCAAATTTTAAGCCCTCAATAGCCTTAAGCTTTATTACTTGATGAGTTCGAGCCAGTGTGTCCTCATCCTCTTCAATTTTCGCTACTTTGATTTCAGGTGGTCTAACCATTGATTTTATTTTATTGCCTAGCTTCGTTGGCTTAGTGATCATTTCGTTAAGAACTGACGATACCTGGACTGGAGTTGCATGTCGGTATAGGTTGGCTGCCACGATTGACTCAGTATCCTCGCTAATATCTGGCCCTTGTCCGGCGTCGATCTGCACAAGTTCTAGATCATCCCAATAAGCCTTACCCGTTGCGTGGCCCCAACCTCCATATAAGCAATTAATACTAATCGTCCCTCGATCATCTGTTTTAAATCGCACTGATACTCGAGTCCAATCCTTGTCTCCTTTGACCGCGGCAGTCCTTGGTTGGTCGGGTAGTGCGTGAATATTTAGTTGAGCACCCCTTCCACCACGTAAAGTTTTCACTCCCTCAGTTTTGATCCATGCAGTGAGCTCGTAAGTGGTTCTTTTTTTCACTTTCACATCAACAAAAACAGAACTGTCTGCACCAGATTCTGATTCTATCATTATGGCATACCCCTTGCCTCCACGGCCAGGGGATACAATTTTATGATTTGCCTTGCCCGAGTAATTTCTTGGCCTCCATGTTTTTGGCATTTCTCCAGATATCGCCTCAAATCCTGGGTTTTGAATAAGGTTATTCTTTGGTATCTTTACAGTCTTTGGTGGAGATGTTGCATTTGCTGGTTCAGAATTTGCCAACGCAGCCTTCAAATAACCCGATCCATGACGTGCACTAGCCATTTGAAAAGCTGTCGGTAGCCATCGGTCATTGAGAATAAAATTATCGTTTTTCATCGAATGTAAAAATTTACCAACCTCCTCGGATGGAGGCATTTCAGAAATTGCTAACAAGACATCTTTTCGGACTTGATGATCTGGGTCTTGAAGGGCTGTCATCAATATTTTTAAAGACTCTTCGGATCTTGGTGCTGTGGCTGCTGCAGCTCTCCTGGCTCCAGGTGATTTATTTTTTAACCCCATGGCCACGGCCTCAGTGTCAATCGAGCCTAGTCCATGTAATGCCCAAAGGGCATGAATTGCTCCACCTGCCACGCCTACAGCATCAGGTTTTGAGTTTTTAATTATATCCTTCAGGGCGGAGCTGAAGGTGTCTTTGTCTCCGCTTTCAACGATCAATCTTTGTGCATGCATTCTCCATAGAAGATTGTCGCTTTGTAATGCATTAAGAAGATCTTTAGGGTTTTTCTTTGATAAATCAAAAGACTGACTAGGGTTGCCATCTTTAGAGGTGAATCTATAGATTCTTGTTCTTGTGTAATCCCTAAGAGGGGATTCAAAAGCATTTCCCTTTCCTCTTTTAGCATCAAACCCTCCACGACCTTTGTTGGGCGTCGGGTTATGCTGAATTAGGAAGCTGTACCAGTCACTCATCCATATTGCTCCATCAGGTCCCACTTCTGAATAAATGGGAGAGAACCATTCATCTACAGAAGCAACTAGGTTCCAACCATTTTGCGCAATAAAATGAGAGCCATCGGGAATGATCTGAGCCCGGTAGACTAAGTTTCCTGTGGGAGCATTGACGAGTGCGGCTTTATTCCACCAGTCTTTAGGGAAACTTCTCGCTGTATATAAATGATGTCCCGCGGCCGCGGTAAATCCTCCAAAAACATCGACCTGCCTGAAATTAGGTGTGATAGGAAAAAATTTCTTGTTGGCATCAATTCCAGGCAGAGAACTGGATTGATCGAGTCCCTCAAAACGATCGTACTGAGTCCTAGGTATCGGCATGTAGACACTGGATTGGTTATTCGCCGTTGAAATAAAAACATCATTATTTTCAGAAAAACCCAGTCCCCAAGTGTTGTTGGATGTTCTTCCTAGATATTCTAATTCTGAGCCGTCTGGTTTAAATCTATAGACTCCTTGCCCAAAGCGGTGCTGTTTGTCTCCTACTTTACCGTTAAATCCTGCATATCCCATAACCCCCCAAATCCAGTTATCAAATCCGTACTTGAGATTTGATGGTCCAGCATGAGTATCGCCAGTGCTCCACCCAGAAAACATTATTTCTCTTATGTCAGCTTTATCATCCCCGTCGGTGTCTTTGAGAAACAAGAAGTGAGGTGCCATCTGAACGATTAGCCCGCCTCTGGCAAAACACATTCCAGTTGGAATGGAGAGTTTGTCTGCAAAAAGAATAGCTTTGTCTGCTTTGCCATCGTTGTCAGTATCTTCCAGTATCCTTATTCTATCTTGCCCAAGTTCTGCAGGTTTTAATTCGTTAGGATAGTCGCGTGTCTCAATCACCCATGCTCTTCCCTTTTCATCCCAATCAATTTCGATAACGCTGTATAGGCCAAGTTCCTCTGAAGCGAAAAGAGAAATATCTAATCCGTTTGCCACTTGGGTGTGTTTTAATGAATCTTCAACACTTAGCGGAAGATGAACTTTAATAGGCTCTGGTCTGCGTTCATAATTAGGAACAAGATCTCCATCACGACGCACTAATTTGGGTATATCTACGGAGAGAAAATCTTTTGATTTTTTTTCCCCGATTGCCCATAACAAACCACGGTAAACAAGGTCATGAAACCCTGGGTTGCCCCAAGTTCTTTGATCGTGCCCATAAGCAGTGTAGAATACTCGCCCTTTGCCCGGTTCTCTCGTCCAAGTCCAAGGTTCTCCCTCTCTAGTCTGGAGAATGTTACGATCATCAGTGCCCTTATGGTGAACGTAGGTTTCGTCCCAAGTTTCAAAACCTTTGAATCCACTCATTATAGGATGATCAGGTTTTTTAATTTCGGTTGTGAATGTACCTACTCCGTGGGATTTGAATTGGGCTCCAACCAACTTTACGTATTGCATCGAATTAAGAAAACAATAAGAAGCACAATGAATGGGCAGAAATGCTCCTCCCTTGTAAACATAATCTAGTATTCCTTTTTCTTGTTCCGCAGTGATGTTGCCAATGTTGGCATAAATCATCAATGCGTCATAATTGCTCAAGGAGCCATCATGCAAACAATTGGCGTCAGATGTGTAGGTGAAATTAACACCTTTGGGCCCCAAACCTTGCATGATCTGAGGGACCCTTTCTGATGGTTTATGATGACCGTTGTCACCGAGAAATAAGACTTCGAGTCTCTTGGCCTCTGAAGTAACAAGGAGAGAAAATAATGTTAATAAAGAGAGTAGAGTTTTCATTAATCTTCAATGCATACTATGAAAGTGTAAATTCGGGGAGTCTTTTTAATTCTCCACCTGCCAAGGCACTTTCATGTGCAATGATTCCTGTGCATGTCCAGTTAGCAGATTGAACTGCGTTAGGGAAAGGATCTCGGTCCTCTGCGAGCGCTGTTAGAAACTCGTGCACAAGGTGTGGGTGAGAACCTCCATGACCTGCTCCCTGGGTGAAACTAAGGTGCTCTTCTCCATCATCTCCACCGTAAACTCCACCAGTTGTGAAAGGAGCAATTTCATCAGGTAGTAGGTGAGCATAATCAGGGCATTCTACTTTTTCAGGAATTTCGGGTTCAGGTTTTTTAGCAGTATGAAGAACTAATGGCTCTCCTTCAATTAGCGGCCATTCCATCGCTTTTTTATCACCATAGACCTCAAAGCTTTCTCTATATTGACGAGCAACGTCAAACAGTGATCGATAAATATAGGCACTAAGATCTGAATCTTTGAATTTGATATGAGTTGATTCTATAGCGAATGGTGAATTGTAACACTCATGCATTTCTTCTCTTATTGTTCCAGAAGGAAAGCATGAAACGTATTCTGCTTGTCCTTTAGTTAATCCAAGAACCGGACCAACACAATGAGTAGCGTAGTGCATTGGAGGAAGTCCCGGCCAGTAACCAGGCCATCCATCCATGTCTTGTTGGTGGCTAGCCTTTAAGAATTGTATTTTCCCAAGGTCGCCATTTTCATACATCTCTTTTGCGAATAAAAACTCTCGAGCATAAACGACCGTTTCCATCATCATATATTTGAGACCGGTCTCCTTGCATAGATTGACTATTGTTTCACAATCCTCAACTGAAGTTGCCATTGGAACAGTACATGCGACGTGCTTGCCCGCTTTGAGAGCAGCTATAGATTGTTCTGCGTGATTTGGTATTGGAGTGTTGATGTGAACGAAATCAACTTCAGGATCATTGAGAACGTCCTCATAATTCTGATATCTAGTTTCTATACCATACTTATCACCAATTTCATTGAGTGATGCTTCAGTCCTTTGGCAAATTGCATACATATTAGCCTGAGGATGACGTTGATAGATTGGAATAAACTCAGCGCCGAAGCCTAGACCTATTATTGCTACATTGAATTGTTTGCTACTCATTTTTTGTTTTTTGATAGTAATTAAAGTGAAAAATCGTCTTTGGGATAATACCAAATTCTAATTATCGGTCATTTATATTAATTTTTTGAATTCCTTGCAATGGAGTTCTGTAACGTTTTAAATAAATACCTAGGATGCTTTCGCTTAGAGGTAGTATATCATCAGGTAGACGTGATTTTTTACGGGTAGGTGGACTTGGGCTTGGTGGTTTAAGCTTGGCAGACATTTTAGAATTTAAGGCAAAGGCAACAGAGAATGGGGTGTCTTTAAAAGATAAGGCGGTTGTTTTTCTTTTTATGCATGGAGGCCCGCCACAAGCCGAAACGTTCGATCCGAAAATGGATGCTCCCGACAACGTTCGGAGTCAAGTCGGTGAAGTGAAAACAAATGTACCAGGCATTAGTTATGGTTCAACTCTACAGAGACTGGCTAGTAATGCGGATAAAATTACAGTGGTGAGATCTTTCACGACCGGAAATGGTAATCATGACATTAAGCCTATCGTTGGAAATACCAGTCAGGGAGCTAACATTGGTTCTCTTTATTCGCGTGTAGCCGGCCCCAATCGTATTGATACAGGAATGCCAACTAATGTGGCCCTTTTTCCCAGGGCTGTCGTTCCTGAGGCCCAAGAAAGAAATACAAATTTTGGAAAGTTTGTTTCAACTGGTTCTCTTGGCCATTCGTATGCTCCTTTTGTTCCTGGTGGTGATGGAAATTTGCAGAAGGATATGGTATTAACTGTTCCTCAGGAGAGACTAAGTGACAGGAAGAGTCTATTAACAAGTGTGGATAATTTAAGGAGGAAAGTCGATAACAGTAAAGTGTTAGAAGGGATGAACGGTTTTCAAGAACAGGCCTTTGATACAATTTTAGGGGGTGTTGCTGATGCCTTTGATTTGTCGGGTGAAGACCCTAGAACGGTTGAAAGGTATGATACAGCACCATTGGTGCCTTACTCTTCAATCAGGCGTGTTTGGAATAATCACAAAAATTATAGAGACCATGTTAACTCTCTGGGTAAATTAATGTTGATGGCGAGGAGGCTCGTTGAGAGAGGATGTGGATTTGTAACAGTGACAACAAATTTTGTATGGGATTTTCATGCTGACCAAAATAATGCCACAGTGACTGAGGGAATGAGATACGTTGGTCTTCCATTTGATCATGCAGTTTCAGCGTTTATTGAGGACATTCATTTACGGGGTCTTCAGGACAAAGTTTTATTAGTCTGCTGTGGTGAAATGGGAAGAACACCCAAGCTCAATGAGAGGGGTGGTCGTGACCATTGGGGTAAACTTGCCCCATTGATGTTATCTGGTGGAGGATTTAGTCATGGTCAGATTATTGGTGAATCAACTCGAGATGGTGGTGAACCCAATAGTGATCCTGTTACCATGCATAACCTTCTGGGGACTGTTATGAACACTCTTCTTGATGTTGGTGAAGTACGACTTATGGAAAATCTTCCTAGAAAAGTTAAATCACTGATAACAGATTCAGTGCCAATTAAGAATCTTTCATAACTTATTCTTTGAGCTTAGGCATTTTTATTGTCATATAATCTATATATGAAAAGAATCATTCAACTCACTGTAAAAATTTTTATTATCACTTCATTATTTTGCTCGATAAGTGTTGCTGCCGAAGAGGAAAAAAAGAATTCTGACAAAAAACCAAAAAAAACACCTGCCGAGCGATTTCAGTGGTTAGATAAAAATAAAGACGGTGGAATTACTCTGGAAGAAATAAAAGTCAATCCCTATTGGAAAAAACAACCCGATGCGGCTGCAAAAATGTTTAAAAATAAGGATAAAGATGCCAATGGAAAATTGAGTAAAGAAGAATTTACGGCAAAGCCAACTCCTAAAAAAAAGAAAGAAGGTCAACCCAAAAAGAAAAAAGGAGCTGATAAAAAGAAAGAAAAGAGCAAGTAAGTCATTGCTCTAACAACTTTATATATCTCTGCGCGATCTGGAAACAGTTCGCGCTTTTTTTATAAGGCTTACTGGACAATGCCATTTGAGTTGTGCAATGTGATAGTAACAATGGTTTCAATCAAAGAGCCCATACTTCCTCCAAATATATTATTTAGAGAATTTGAATCTGGACGCATGAGTCGAGAAGAGTTCCATGCTGCGATGTCTTTTCATGCCATTGAGCTAATCGATGAAATGGAGGAGGATCGCAGGAATCCCTTAGAAGCTTTTGTTGAGACCATTAGAAATAAAAGGTTGGCTCATTCTCTTTCCCGAAAGCATGGAGAGCCTGCTGTTAGAGAAATTTTTACTGTGCTTGCTGAACTTTCAGGATTTCCTCCTGCAAGATTATTGTGGAATGCATCGCATCGCCATGTTCCTTTGCACTGTTTTTTGAGAATGAAAAAAAAGCCTATTTTTAGAATTCTTAATATGGTTGTTAAAAAAAGTTCAGCCAAGGTTGAACTCGAATATCAATTTGATAATGCCTCAAGGCCTACTCGAGAACTTATTTTATTAAAGAGAGGCTGGCATGGAAATATGTTTGTTGAGGAGCGTTCAATTAAAAGGAGATAAAAAAAGGCTGCCCTTGAGGACAGCCTTTAATTAAAATTATAACTTAATCTTAAGTTCTTACTACTTCTTCTTCTTTTGAAGTTTAGCTAGGAGAGCTTTAGGGTCAGCTTTTCCTTTCTTCTCACATTTGCCACAGCAAACAGCGATAGATACTTTAGATTCTTTGGACGCAGCTTTGCCACTGAAAGCGCATTTACCATCCTCAGCTTTAGCAACTTTAGCTGCTACTGCAGTTGGATCTTTCTCAAACTTGTCGACGCACTTGCCACAGCAAAACTTGGCTACAAATTCGACTGAGTTAGAACCATCAACTTCTTTGCCACTGAATGGGCATGTCTTATTGATGCAATCGTCAGCCAATACTGATGATAAAGATAATGAGGCGACACCTACTACTGCTAATGCAATTTTTAGTAAAGATTTCATGATTTATTGATTTTAAGTGGTTTATATTACGAAGTCAAAACACTTTGACGGTTTTTCTTCTCTGTAAGATCTATTTTTTTGCCAATTCAGGGTATATGGGTTTGAGCTCAAATGTGTCTCCTGATTCTTTTTGTAAATCAAGAAGTTCATGAAATAAGCGTTTCATGATTTGTCGAGAGCCGGGTTTCTCTGAAATATCGTTTATTTCTTCTGGATCATCTTTGAGGTCAAAAAGCAGAGCCTTTTCAGCTTTTGGAAAGAGAAGCAGTTTGTGATGACCTGAAACTACCATTTTTTGAAAGTGTACATAAGTGCCATAAACACTCTTTAGACCACCTTTTTTCTCGCCTTCTAACATTGGTAGTAAACTTTGAAACTGAACATGATCAGGCTTATCAGCTTTGGCGATATCCAGCGATGTTGCCATTACGTCTTGAAAGTAAATAGGAGAATTATTCTTTTTATCTTTTTCAATGCCTGGACCGGTAGCAACGAAGGGCACTCTTACACTGTGATCGTAAAGGTTTTGTTTGCCAAGCAATCCATGGTGACCGACTGAAAGACCATGGTCTGCGGTAAAGAAGATATATGTATTATCAGCCTGATCGGTTTTGTCTAAGTGCTCAAGAATTCTTCCAATTTGATAATCCATGTGGGTGATAATGGCATAGTATTCTCTACGGTTGACTTGGACCGCATGCTTGGTTCTGGGAAATGGGGCAAGTTTTTCATCTCTTAGCCCCTTGCCAGAACCAATCTCCTCTTTTAAGGGGTGTTCTTTTAGAAAGCTTTTAGGTATTTTGATTTTATCCGTTGGATACATATCCACATATTTTTTTGGTGCCTGTCGAGGGTCATGAGGTGCATTGAAGGCAATGTACATGAAGAATGGATTCTCCGATTTCTGAGATGAATTAAGATAACTAATCGCATCATCTGCTACAACCTCTGACCAATGTTTTCCACCGGCCCAGAAGCCACCAAATTTGGGATCACTAGGGTCCCATGGGTCTGTGCCATCCGCTAATGGTCTGTTATATCCTTCGGGAGTTTGCCTAGGCATACCTCCCCGAATATTTCTTGCAGTTCCAAACAGATGATTGGCATCTGCCTTAACATGCCACTTTCCAGTAAAAAAAGTTTCATATCCTGCCTTCGCCATTAGTTGCGGCCAGAGTTTTCCATCAAGTGATTTTTTGAGTTCCTTTTCAGAATTTTTTGCATGCCATATGTGCTTGCCTGTGATTAGCATTGTCCTACTGGCAACGCAAACAGCCCCGTGATATCCTCCCATGTTATAAGAATGCGTGAACGTTGTACCATTCTTGACAAGTCTATCAAGATTGGGTGTTTTAATTTCATCATTATTTAATGCACCAATAGTTTTGTAACACTGGTCGTCAGCAAAAATGAATAAGATATTGGGTTTGTTCTTAGCTTGAAGACTTGATTCGACAACTAGAGCTAGTACTAGGCAGTGGAAAAATATAAATATTTTATTCATTAGAAGTTTTTATAGCGTGGTTTAATTTATTAGACACTCAATTTTAGACATTTCTAATAATGAGGCAAAACAAACTGTTTCTTTATTTAATTTAAGGTATCCTTAGTATAAATTTCTGCCACACTTACAAAGCGCGATATGCCAAGTGAATTGCCAAAGCCAAAGCCAAAGAGATCTGAGGAAATAGAAGAAATAGAGGAAATAGAGGAAATAGAGTCGAGTGAGGAGAAGAAGGAGAAAAATTATACTCCCACAAATAAACTAGGTCTTCCAGTAGCTAAGTTTCTTCCAAAAGAATTACTTCAAAATGCTATGCAGGAGGCTGCTGGTGATTGGGAGAAGGATAACGAAGCGGATGAGCTTGAAATAAAAAGAATAAGTCCGAGAACTTTCATTGCTATTGGATTGCTAATGACTTTGATGCTGGGATGGGTTTTGTATGAAGCTTTGTCCGATAAAGCACCAGAAGAGCAGGGGAAGGGTGTCGTCAAAGTTCCAGTACCCTCAGGATTTGTGGCTCTTGAGGATGAGCTCAAGGAAAAGGCCAATCAATTTTTAGCTGCAGAGAATTGGGAAGATGTTTTGCCTCTCATTAGACGAAGTGCAGGCATTGAGGAAAAACTTAAAATCTACCAGGCTCGATTGCCTAAGGAGATTGGTGTTATTCAGCAGTTTCGTCCCATCGATGTTATTCGGGTTAGAGGTGGGGATTTTCTCTAT
>MDTA01101830.1_pt1 | contig 12807 bp, 10 predicted proteins | sample 811151 | NCBI WGS metagenome assembly MDTA01 (sample SAMN05326648, study PRJNA326480) | marine metagenome | isolation source: seawater | place: Indian Ocean: South | collected 2010
AATCCATAGGAATAGTTTGGTAGTGTCTTACGTTCATATGCCCATTCATATCACACATGTCGTCGGATACGATTACAGATGTTCCTTCAATAGGAAATATCTCTTTCATAAAATTATTACGTTAGTTAAAAATGTATTGTTAATGTTCAATTATTCAAAATAATTTTAAGTAGGCATCATTCCCACTCCATAGTTACTTTACTAAAATAGTCATTAAGATCAATACTTTAAAGGTTTCATAATTAGACTTTGTAACTTCTTTGTAACTATTATTATTCATTAATCAATTTTTTATCATTAAGTTTCATCTATTTTAATCTCGAAAGCACTAAGCAAGCTTAGAACTTCTGGTGAGCTAAATTTCGCTCCTTTAATTGAGTTCTCTAAAGGATCTATATAGTAGTTTACCGCTTCTTGAAAATTACTATTATCGAGTTTACACAACACAAATCTAGACTCTTTTAAGTCTGTTCTAAAGAAATCTGCTCCCTTCAAGTCACAGTCCGAAAAATCTACATCATGCGCCTTACAATCTTGTAGGCTAAGCTCATGCAATTTGAGTGAATTAAAAACTGAGAAAGATATATCGCAAGACTCAAAGAATATAGGGGATACTATGCTGTAACTTCCCCAATCCAAAGAAGTCCAATTGACGCCAGTAATCTTGCAGTCTTTAAAGACTGTTTCTATAAATTTAGACTTATCAAGTTTTACCAAATTGAGATTTGAACTCTTAAATTCACAGTCTACGAACTTACATCCAATGAATTGAGTTTCTGAGAAATTACAACTGATAAAACTACAATCTTCAAATTCACTTTGTTCTACTATGTCATCATGAAATTCTAAATCGCTAAAATTCTCATTGGTATAATTACTATTGCTTTTGATTTTCATTGTTAAGAAAAAACAAGTTAAAAAATATCAAGTCACCTACTCCACCAATAATAACTATTCCCAAAACAATTTTGGGCTTTCGAAGCACCAACCTACAATCCTTTTAAGCATCCAAGTTATTACCCTTCATTCCCACTCGATGGTGGCCGGCGGCTTCCCCGAAATATCATAGGTAACCCGAGAAATGCCTGGAATCTCGTTTATGATGCGGTTAGAAACGATCTCGAGTAGCTCGTAAGGCAGGTGCGCCCATCTCGCCGTCATAAAGTCGATGGTTTGCACAGCTCGCAGTGCGACAACATATTCGTACCGGCGACCGTCGCCCACGACCCCTACCGACTTTACGGGCAGGAATACGGCGAAAGCCTGACTCGTTTTGTCGTACCACCCAGACTTTCTGAGCTCAGAGATAAAGATATCGTCTGCGCGACGAAGTAGCTCGGCATACTCGTACTTCACCTCGCCCAAGATGCGGACACCCAAACCGGGCCCTGGGAAGGGATGACGGAAGACCATCGATTCTGGCAATCCAAGCTCTAGGCCGATCTGACGCACTTCATCTTTGAAGAGCTCGCGCAGAGGCTCCACCAACTCGAGGGCCATATCCTCAGGTAGGCCGCCCACATTGTGGTGCGACTTAATGACATGCGCCTTACCGGTTTTAGAGCCGGCAGACTCGATGACATCAGGGTAGATCGTGCCCTGTGCTAGCCACTTGACCTCAGTCAGCTTCGCAGCCTCTTCGTCAAAAACATCAATGAAGGTGTTTCCAATGATCTTTCGTTTCGCCTCTGGTTCGGATACACCGGCAAGACGGGAGAGAAATCGCTCCTGTGCGTCAGCGCGAATAACCTTCACCCCCATGTTGGAGGCGAACATCTCCATAACCTGATCGCCCTCGTTGAGGCGCAACAATCCATTATCAACAAAGACACAGGTCAGCTGATCACCGATAGCCTTGTGGAGCAGTGCTGCAACCACAGAGGAGTCGACGCCTCCCGACAGGCCCAAGAGCACCTTATCCAAAACCACTTTCGCTCGTATTGTCTGGATCGCGTCTTCAACAATATTGGCAGGCGTCCACAACGCCTCACAGCCGCAGATATCGATGACAAACCGTGACATGATCTCTTTGCCCAACGAGGTGTGAGTCACCTCGGGGTGGAACTGGATGCCAAACCACGGCCTCTCAGCGTGCGCCATGGCGGCAATAGGACAGCTGTCAGTTTCCGCCGTGCGAAAGAACCCCTGGGGGAGTTGAGTCACTTTATCTCCGTGGCTCATCCAAACATCGAGTATCCCTCGACCATGCTCGTCAGTTCGATCGGCTAGACCTGAAAAAAGTCGATCCTCCTTCACGCTTTGAATTTCGGCATAGCCGAATTCAGATGTGTCAGAGCCCTCTACCCCACCACCCATTTGGGCGGCCATGGTCTGCATGCCGTAGCAAATGCCTAGGACAGGAAGGTCGAGTTCAAAAACAACATCGGCGGCACGCGGTGAATCTTGTTCAGTAACCGACTCAGGGCCACCAGAAAGGATGATGCCCGAGGCGTTAAAGCCACGTATGTCGGCCTCAGTAACATCCCAGGCATAAATCTCACAATAAACGCCAATTTCTCGAACGCGGCGCGCTATGAGCTGCGTGTATTGGGAGCCAAAATCGAGAATAAGAATGCGATGCCGATGGATATCCTGGCTCATCGTGTCCTCACAGTTGAATTGTATGGACTGACTCGCAGCGCGAATCAGCGAACCGGGTAATTGGGTGCTTCTTTGGTAATTGAAACGTCGTGCACATGCGATTCCGACATGCCCGCAGATGTCACTCTCACAAATTGCGGCTTGGTCCGCATTTCTGGAATGCTGACGCAACCCACATAGCCCATGGACGACCGGACGCCACCCATTAGCTGATGGATAATCGCTGACACAGGGCCTTTGTAGGGAACACGTCCCTCGATACCCTCGGGCACCAATTTCTCAGAACCCGCACTGGAGTCCTGGAAGTAACGATCAGATGAGCCTTGCTTCTGCGCCATAGCGCCAATCGAACCCATGCCTCGGTATGACTTATAAGTCCGCCCCTGAAACAGTTCGACCTCTCCGGGCGCTTCTTCGGTACCCGCAAACATGCCACCCAGCATGACCGAGTGAGCACCGGCTACCAGCGCTTTAGAAATGTCCCCTGAGAAACGAATGCCGCCATCGGCAATCAATGGTATGTCCGTGCTTGCCAGTGCATCCGCCACATTCGACACAGCGCTGATCTGCGGTACACCCATACCGGTGACAATTCGCGTAGTGCAAATTGAGCCGGGGCCAATACCGACTTTCACACCATCTGCACCCGCATCAGCCAGCGCAAGTGCTGCGTCTCCCGTCGCAATGTTGCCGCCAATTACATCGACCGTCGGGTAGTTGTCTTTAATCCAGCGAACACGGTTTAACACATTCATAGAATGGCCATGAGCCGTGTCGACGACCAGCACATCAACCCCAGCGGTCACCAGAGCGTCCACGCGCTCATCAGTGTCTGCGCTCGTGCCAACAGAGGCACCTACTCGTAATTGCCCGTATTGGTCTTTACAGGCGTCAGGAAACGACTCTGCCTTATCGAAATCCTTGACTGTGATCAGGCCTTTTAACGCCCCAGCATCATCTACAACCAGAATTTTTTCGATACGGTGCTGATGTAAGAGCCGCTGCACTTCGTCCGAGCTGGCACCCTCTTTCACTGTTACTAGCTGATTTCGGGGCGTCATGATCGCCGAAATCGATTGCGAAGTATCCGTTTCGAATCGCAGATCGCGGCGAGTCACAATACCGGCGAGGTCACCATCCTTCATGACGGGAACACCCGAGATACCGTTCGCTCGTGTCAACTCAATAAGTTCTGCAATCGTAGCCGTATGATCGATGGTGATTGGATCTTTTACGACGCCACTCTCGAACTTCTTAACGCGTCGGACTTGCTCGGCCTGCTCTTGCACCGTGAGGTTCTTGTGGACGATACCAATGCCGCCCTCTTGAGCGAGCGCAATGGCAAGACCTGCTTCGGTCACGGTATCCATGGCCGCTGACACCAGTGGCAAGTTCAAATTGATGTTCCGAGTCAGTTTTGTGACGAGCGAAACGTCCTTCGCGGTTACCTCGGAGTAACCAGGGAGAAGGAGCACGTCATCAAACGTAAGCGCTTCTTGAGCGATTCGTAACATCAATACCTCGTGGTTGTCGCCTTGAGTAAACCCAATATTGTACGCTTAAGGTTAAATCTGAACAATCTCGATGAATTCGAAAAACACGCATGCCTTTGCCCAAACCAACCCCCGTTAGCGTTAGTGAACTGAACCGAAAAGCGAAGTCGCTTTTGGAGAATCACCTGGGCGAAGTGTGCGTCGAGGCCGAGATTGGTGATCTATCAAAACCTAGTTCGGGACACTGGTACTTCTCGCTGAAGGATGGGCGTTCTCAACTGAGAGGCGCCATGTTCAGACGTGCCAATCTATCGGTGAAATTTCAGCCCAAAGTCGGTGACTCCGTCATCGTGCGCGGTCTGTTGTCCATCTACGAAGCCCGTGGTGACTACCAGCTCATTGTTGATCACATGGAGGCATCGGGAGATGGGGCACTTCAACGCCAACTCGAGGCCTTGAAACAAAAGCTTCAGTCCGAAGGGCTATTCGACGCCGCTCGTAAACTACCTGTGCCGGAGCATTGTGAGCGAATTGGCGTCATCACGTCACCAACGGGTGCTGCCATTGAGGACATCATCAGCGTGCTGGGCCGACGCTCGCCCTCCAGCCATATCGCGTTATTTCCTGTGCAAGTTCAAGGATCGGTCGCAGCGCAGCAGATTGCAGATGCGATTGATGAAGCGAACAGGCAGGTCTCTACCAAGCAACGTGCGCTTGATGTCTTAATTGTTGGCAGAGGTGGTGGATCGCTCGAAGATCTGTGGTGCTTCAATGAAGAAGTCGTCGCTCGAGCGATTGCAAGATCGACCATACCCATCGTTTCAGCAGTGGGGCATGAAATCGACTTCAGTGTGTCGGACTTGGTGGCGGATATCAGAGCCGCCACCCCCTCTCAAGCCGCTGAGCTGGTAACGCGCGACAGCCTCGAATGGTTACAGCTCATCGATAGCCACTGCGTTCGACTGAAACTGCTGACTCAACAGAAACTGAACGAACGCCGGGCGGTAGTGGCAAATCTCAAAGCGCGGCTAACTCATCCAAGACAACGATTAACGCTTATCCAAGAGCGACTGAGTCGTGCGAAAGAGCGGGCGAACCTGCTCATTAAGCAACATGTAACGAGAGATAAGCAGCGCCTTAACAACGCCCGCCTATCCCTTTCCGCGGCATCACCACAGATGGTCATCAAAGCGAGGAAGGAAGCGGTCAATGCAATGGGTGAACGCCTCCCATCGCAAATTGAGAAAGTCATTCGACGAGACTCTCAGCGCGTTAATCATCTCAAAACATTATTAACCAGCCTCAGCCCACTCGCCACGCTCGAGCGAGGCTACGCCATTGTTAGCAACGAACAGGGTCAGGTGGTCTCAGATAGCAGCGAGGCGAATGTAGGGGATACGGTGTCGGTACGCTTGCATCGCGGTGGACTGACAACCGTGATTTCAGAAACTCAGGACTGAAAGCTAATGTCTCGCAAAGCCCCGCTTAATACTTTGCGGGTAACCGGGTATTGATGACAATGTGGCGTCCCTCAAACCGGATATACTCACCGATAGTGAGATCTTTCAGTATACGAGCGACCATCTCGCGGGATGCGCCAACACGATCAGCGATGTCCTGCTGAGTCAGCTTCTCAGGCACAAACAAAGTGCCATCGCCGCGCTCATGGGAAAGATCCATCAGAACGTTTGCCACCCGCCCGTAAACGTCTTGCAAGGCAAGGTTCTTAACATCGGTTGTCAGCTTACGAACGCGCGCTGCAAGATTACCGAGCAACTGCTGCGTAATGCCGGGATTATCCGTGAGGACCTTTGAGAAATCGTCTTTTTTGACAATCCGGAACTGACACGGCTCTACCGTTCTTACCGACGCTGATCGTGCGGAGTCGTCTAGCAGTGCAAGCTCACCAAAGTAATCGCCCACACCCAATGAATTCATGATGAATTCTTTGCCATTCTTATCGCTGCAATAGACTTTCACGCGACCCGACTCGATGACATACAACGCGTCGGCGGGTTCATTTTCTTGAATGACCACCGTGTTTTTTGGGTAATTTTCGGACGAGCTCGAATCTTCGAGCGCTGCCAACTCTTCTCTACTCAGGCCGTGGAATATTTCGACTTGGTCTAGCATGACAACTTACTCTTTGTGCAATATTTACAATTCTAACTTAAGCTTTCGCTCTCGCCTATCCCTACTAGTGCAAAGTCTTAAGCGCGATATACTTTACTTCGAAGAAACTCACGAATTGGCTCAATATTGGTGTCAGAAACTGACTTAAATCGCGCATCCATGCTTGGAATGAAGCTAATTCCGCAATTGGGCGAGATCAAAAAGCAAAGTACCGACGAGTTAGCTGATGATCTCTCTGCCCTGTGTGTTGCCATCGAGCGGCTAAATGCAATGGTCTCACTTGGCGAATTCAACCGACATGACCTGCTCAATGCCGTTGCGGCAGTAAAGGGTTACTCCGAAATGCTGTTGGATTCGGACGACGGTTTCGTGGGACCAATACGCCCTGCCATCAGAGAGATAATCGATGAGTTGACTGCGGGTTCGGGGGCGCCAAAAACACCGGAGAGCCTGCCTCAGGCGACCCGTTCCTTGGACACGTTCGAAGATTGCAACATCCTCGTTGTGGATGACCTGCCTGAAAATCTCGACCTCATGTCGCGCCTGCTCGGGAAAATGCAGTGCGAGGTGATAACCGCCAAGTCAGGTCGTGAGGCTCTGGATCGATTAAAAGATACTGAGATCGATATTGTGCTACTCGACCTTGTCATGCCTGATATTGATGGTCGAGAAGTTTTGGCACAGATTAAAGCAGACGAACATCTGCGCGCACTGCCGGTCATCATGATCTCGGGTCGCCAGGATATGGACCAGATTATTGACTGCATTCAGGTGGGTGCTGACGATTACCTGCTCAAACCCGTTAATTCAGTGCTGCTCAGTGCGCGCATTAAGTCAGGCATCGAACGCAAGCGCTGGCACGACAAAGAAGAGCAATACCGCCAGCAGCTTGAGAAACGTGAGCAATTCATCCGGCAAACCTTCGGGCGCTATATTTCAGATGCGATCGTTGAAGAGATTCTGGAAAAACCTGAAGGCCTCCAGCTTGGTGGAGACCTTCGGAATGTAACCTTGATGATGAGCGACATCCGAAGCTTTACAACACTAGTTGAGCACCTGCCACCCGAGCAGGTGGTCGCGCTACTGAATCGCTACCTCGGCAAAATGACCGATATTATCCTGCGTCATGGCGGCACTATTGATGAATTTTTGGGCGATGCCGTATTGGCCGCCTTTGGTGCGCCCACAGAGTCCGAAGAACACGCGACACAAGCCGTCACCTGCGCCATCGAAATGCAAGCGGCCATGGCGGAAGTCAATGCAGAAAATAAAGCTGATGGACTCCCTGAAGTGGAAATGGCTATTGCGCTCAATACCGGTGAGGTGGTTGCCGGCAACATCGGCTCGGAGCGCCGCTCCAAATACGGTTTTGTAGGACATCAGGTCAACGTGACATCGCGTATAGAAGACGACGCACGACCCAATGAAATACTGGTATCCGAGCAAACGCTACTGGCTACAGACCAGAGCCAATTCATTGTGGGCGATAGTAGGACGGTGCATGCCAAAGGCATGGCAGGCACCCTGACCGTTTATCCCATCGAGGGAGCAGTACGCGATGGGTAACTCCGCAGTTCTACTGGTAGAAGACAACGACATCAACCGCGACATGCTGACGCGACGATTAACGCGAGCAGGCCTCACGGTCATTACTGCCGCTGATGGCATCTCTGCATTGGAGATGATGCGAGAACATCAGCCTGGCGTTGTACTTATGGATATGACGTTACCTATCCTTGACGGTTGGGAAGCCACACAGAAGGCAAAGAAAGACCCTGTCATTGCCGAGATACCGATTATCGCGCTGACGGCACATGCGATGGCGGCAGACAAAGAGCGCGCCATGAACGCCGGCTGCAGTGAATACGAGACCAAACCCATCGACTTTCCCGCCCTGCTAGCAAAGATTTATCAGTTTTTAGAAGGCAGTGACACATGATCACTGCACGCCTAGGGCTCAGAGCTCGCCTCTACCTCGCGTCAGCTTCGATACTGATGCTGTTCGCATTCAATGTCGCTACTCACCTCTGGGGCAGTTACGCGCGAAGCGAGAGTGTCATGGCGTATCGCATTGCGACAGAAGCAACAGGCCTCGTACGGGGGATTCAGCAGGGTCTGGCTACGGAACACCAACGTGTTCAGGTACTCGCCGCACTCCGGGAAACCAATGCGCCCATACGAGCGACGCAGCGGGATCAGGCCAATGCTGAGCTCTCATCAATTTCTGATCAGTTACGTGCCTTGGGCGGCCTTAGCGACGTACAGACCGAGACGGCTTTCCGTGAGTTCTACAAAGCGGCGTCGGACCTGCTTGACGAGTGGGTTCAGTTCTATCGCAATTACAACAACTCCAGCTTGCCCACCCGTCTGACGGCAAATGCCTACGACATCACGATTGACAGCCTGCGCACACTAGCCGATCAACAGAACACGGTGGCCTTGGAACGGTCTACCGTGATCGACAACACCATTCAACTTACCGACCGCATTACCATCATTGCCTTTGTCAGCTCCATCACCATCACCTTGATTCTGATATTGACGCTGATTCGGACAACAAACGCATCGCTGTTCCGATTACGTGTTGGTGTGGAGCGCTTCGGCGCGGGCGATTTAACCCACAGAATCGACGAAAATCGTGATGCAGGCGAGATTGCTAATCTTGCTCATACATTCAATGAGATGTCGGCCTCGCTACAGACCGCCATGTCAGACCTTAACGAGGCTCGCGCTGATGCAGAAGCCGCTAATGAGGCGAAGAGCATGTTCCTCGCCAACGTCTCGCACGAATTACGGACACCACTGAACGCCATTATTGGCTACTCGGAAATGCTCCAAGACGAGCTGGGAGACGGTGAAGCGATCGATCGCGATCAATTTCATCACGACCTTACGACCATCATTTTCTCGGGTCGACAATTGTTGGCGCTCATCAATGACATCTTAGATCTTTCGAAAATCGAGACGGGCAAGATGTCCGTCAGTGTCGAGCCTTTCAATGCGGCAGGATTGGTGGTTCAGGTCTGTGATGCGCTGTCGCCGTTGTTAGCGCAAAACAACAACACACTCGAACTCGATATCAGTGGTGCACAGGATTTGGAAGTCGAGAGCGATCCCGCAAAAGTCCAGCAGATACTCACAAACCTCTTCTCAAACGCCTGCAAGTTCACAAAAAATGGTGTTATCACGGTGAGCGCAGATATCCGCGATAAGCATTTGTATCTCAGTGTGGCAGACAGCGGCATTGGTATGACCGAGGAGCAGCAGGCGAAGGTTTTTCAGGCCTTTGTGCAAGCTGACAGTAAAACCAGTGTTAACTATGGTGGTACAGGACTTGGCTTGGCTATCGTGAGCAACTTCTGTGACATGCTGGGCGGATCAGTGGAACTATCCTCCACACCGGGTGAAGGATCTCGGTTCGACGTTAGTCTTCCAATTGCCCCAATGTGAGCTCGCGAAGCCGTTTTAGAACGGCCTCACGCTTTTTAAGATCACTCGCTAGCTTGGAGTTTTTCTTACCCAGCTCAGAAACACGGTCCTCAAGCTGAGTCAGCAAGGCGAGCGCCAGAGCCATGATTTCAGCACGATCATCCAATGCTTGCGACGAATTACCATCGGTGCGGTCTGCGCGCAGCACAGCGATAAAGGCCAGCCCGATTTCGGCTTCTCTTTGCGCATTGTCAGATTCAGCGTCAGCATGGCGCTCAAAATAGCTGAGTGCCTGAGCATAGTCCCGAGCAGCCAACGCTCTCACGCCACGATCGAAGTATGTTTCCTCAGGTTCGGCCACCACTTCAGAACAATCGCAACTTGCATCGACAATTGACTCCGGGATGTTGAGGTCTGGCAGAGTTTCACTCACCACCGCGGTAGAGGCCTCAACGGATGTAGACGCCTCCTCTTCCGCTACAGGGGCGGTCTGACAACCGACTAGCAAGACACTTGCTATTAGTGCCGACGAAGAGAGCCATCGCTTGTGGGTGAACGTGTTCATGGCTGGAGAATAGCAGTCTTTTAGCGTTACGTTGTGACTAATTCACTCGGGCCGCATGTGAGGAAACAGAATCACATCGCGAATAGAGGGCGAATTAGTCAGAAGCATCACCAACCGATCAATACCAATGCCCTCTCCTGCCGTTGGCGGTAAGCCATATTCCAGCGCGCGAATATAATCGTGGTCGTAATGCATCGCTTCATCGTCGCCTGCATTTTTCTCAGCCACTTGCGCTCTGAACCGCTCCGCCTGATCTTCGGCATCGTTCAATTCGCTGAAGCCATTAGCCAATTCACGACCCCCTACAAAGAACTCAAAACGATCGGTAACGTCCGGGTTGTCATCGTTACGGCGCGCCAGTGGCGATACTTCGGTCGGGTATTCAGTGATGAAGGTGGGTTGTATCAATTGGTGCTCAGCAGTCTCCTCGAATATCTCCATGTGGATACGGCCAAGTCCCCAACCGGCTTTAACGTCGATGCCAAGCCCTGACAAGACAGCAGAAGCTGATTCACAAGACACCAGCTGCTCAGCCGTAATAGTCGAATTGTGTGCAAGGATGGCTTCAATAACCGTCATACGGTCAAACGGTTGGCTAAAATCAATACTGTCATCACCGCAGGGCACCACGGTCGTCCCGAGTACCTCTTGTGACAGTTCACGTAGCAACTGTTCCGTGAGATCCATTGCATCTCGGTAGTCCGCATAGGCCCAGTAAAATTCCAGCATTGTGAACTCGGGGTTGTGACGCGTTGAGAGTCCTTCATTACGGAAGTTGCGATTAATCTCGTAGACCTTTTCAAAACCACCTACCGTTAGGCGCTTCAAATACAGCTCGGGCGCAATGCGCAAAAACATGGGCATGTCGAGCGCATTGTGATGGGTCGCAAAAGGACGCGCGGTCGCACCACCAGGAATCGGGTGCAGCATCGGCGTCTCCACCTCCATAAATCCATGACGATCCAAAAACGAGCGCACAAACGCCATCACGCGAGATCGTATTTGAAAGGTCTCGCGAACCTCAGGATTCGCGATTAGATCAACGTAGCGCTGACGGTATCGGAGTTCCTGATCCGCAAGACCGTGGTACTTGTCAGGGAGCGGCCTTAACGCCTTTGTAAGCAGCTGCGCAGACTCCATGTTGATATAGAGATCGCCCTTCCCGCTCTTACAAAGCACACCCGAGGACGCAACGATATCGCCCAGATCCCAGCTTTTAATGGCCTCGAGCGTGTCTTCGCTTAAGCCTTTGCGGTCGATGTAAAGCTGAATCGTGTCCGATCCGTCCTGGATCAACAAAAACGCACCGCGGTTGCGAATCAGCCGCCCAGCAACAGCAAAGGAATGATTTAGCTCAGCAAGCGCCTCTTTGGTCTCGGCACCAAATTGTGCCTGCAGATCACCCGCCATGGCCGTGCGCCGAAAATCATTAGGAAAGGCGTTACCCGCCTCACGCAAATTCGCAAGTTTGGCACGACGCTCTGCAATGAGCTTGTTTTCGTCTGTTGAAGTTGGGTCAGTCATAAGCTGTCCTAGGTTACAGGCCCTTTTTCAGCGAGGCCTCAATAAAGGGGTCAAGCGCACCATCCAACACTGCCTGCGTGTTGCGGTTCTCTACACCTGTTCGTAAATCTTTTATGCGCGAATCATCCAATACGTATGATCGAATCTGACTTCCCCAGCCAATATCAGCTTTGCTGTCTTCCATGGCCTGCTTCTCCGCACTTCGCTTGAGCATCTCCATTTCATAGAGCTTCGCTCTGAGCTGCTTCATGGCGTTATCTTTGTTCTGATGCTGAGAGCGCTCCGTCTGGCAGCTGGTGACAATGCCAGACGGCTCGTGGGTAATTCGCACCGCCGAATCGGTCGTGTTGACGTGCTGTCCACCCGCTCCGGAGGACCGATAGGTATCAATCCGAAGATCGGCAGGGTTAATGTCAATTTCTATGTTGTCATCAATCTCTGGGGACACGAACACCGACGAAAATGAAGTGTGCCGACGTCCGCCACTATCAAAGGGCGATTTACGGACCAAACGGTGAACACCCGTCTCAGTTCGTAACCATCCAAAGGCATACTCACCCTCAAACTGAACCGTCGCACTTTTGATGCCTGCCACTTCGCCCGCAGAGACTTCGGTCAAGGTCGTCTTAAAGCCCTTGCTCTCACCCCATCTCAAGTACATTCGCAGAAGCATTTCTGCCCAATCCTGCGCCTCAGTGCCACCTGATCCTGCTTGAATGTCGAGAAAGGCATTATTGGGGTCCATTTCACCTGCAAACATGCGACGGAACTCAAGAGTCTCGAGCTGCGCAATCAGCTTTTCAATATCGCTAGCGACTTCGTCTGCGGTTTCTTGATCGCCCTCTGCTTGCGCTAACTCAAGCAGCGCAACGCCGTCTGCGTGCCCCGCATCGAGTGTTTCGATGGTGTGAACCACCAACTCAAGCGATGCACGCTCGCGGCCCAGACTTTGTGCTTTGTCGGGATCATCCCAAACACTGGGCTCGGCTAATTCGAGCTCCACCTCAGCCAGGCGATCCTTCTTATTAGGAAAGTCAAAGATACCCCCGAAGCACGTCTGTA
>MDTA01227375.1_pt1 | contig 12807 bp, 8 predicted proteins | sample 811151 | NCBI WGS metagenome assembly MDTA01 (sample SAMN05326648, study PRJNA326480) | marine metagenome | isolation source: seawater | place: Indian Ocean: South | collected 2010
AACTGGTAATCCTTGATCATGAAACATAGTTAAAATAACATCATATTCCATAACATTTTTCTTTAAGAATGCAGTGTCTGCTGGCACAGGCCCATCAATCAGAATACCCTCAGCGTTGAGTTTGCGAACAGTTGGCTCAAGAATTCGAGATTCGTGCTTCCCTAACATCCCGTCTTCACCTGCGTGAGGATTAAGTCCTGTCATTAAAATTTTGGGTCTTTTAATCTTAAACTTCATTTTCATATCATGATTAATTATTTTTACTGTTTCACTGATTGATCTTTTAGTTATATATTTTGATATTTCATCTAACGGAACATGTGTTGTGTGGAGCGCAATTTTCATTTTTTTGTTCATTAACATCATTACAGACTTGCAATTGCAAATATCCGCCAAGAATTCTGTATGACCAGATATCTTAAATCCACCTTTATTAAGAACTGATTTACTGATAGGCCCTGTTACCATTCCTCCTGCAAACCCTTGTTTACATAATTCAGCTGCAAGTTGGATTGTTTTAATTACATAACTTGCATTTTTAGGATTTAGCTTACCAGGAGTATTTATGGTATTTAAATCAACAGGTAAAACATTAATGCAACCTTTACCGCTAATTAAATTAGAATTTATATTATCTAGTATATTCAGATGTATTTTTTTCTTGATTTTCTTAGAACTTTGTTCAAGAAGCAAAGGATCAGCAATAATAATTGTTGATTTGTCTAAATATCTTTCAGATAGAAGAACACCTAAATCTGGACCTATGCCCGCTGGCTCGCCAAGTGTGATTAATATTTTGTTCAATTTAAAATTCCTTAATTTCTATGTATGCCTGATCTTTCAACTTTGCTTTCCAGTTATCCTTCTCACGTTTGGCCTTATTGGCTCTGATAGTATTAGCAACATTATTTCTGATAATAGACTGTGCATCATCCACAGTTCTTTTATTCTCTACATAGAGGATATGCCACCCAAATTGCGTTGAAAAGGGATCGCTGATAGTATTTAGTGGAGTTTTCTCCATAATTGAGGCAAACTCTGGAACTAAATTTCTAGAACGTTGCCAATTTAAATCCCCACCATTATACGCAGAGGCATAGTCTACAGAATATTTTTTTGCATTCTCTGCAAATTCATCTACATTTGATATTTTATCTCTAAGTTCAAATAATTTTTGTTTAACCTCTCTATCTGATGTCATAGGGTCTGGCTTTATCAAAATGTGTCTAACTTTGAACTCGTCCACATATGCAATATCTTGATTTTTTGCAGATAGTATTTTTAAAACATGATATCCCTTAGAACTGATAATGATATCTGTGTATTCATTCGATTTAATATTTTTAAGTGCATTGACATAAAGGAGTGGTAGGCTATCGGTACTAACGAGTCCCAAATTCGTTATTTTTATATCATACTCATTAAACTTTTCTTTTGTTTCAGTAAAATTTGTTTTGATTGCATAGGAATAGATTGAATCTATAGAGCTTTGGTCAATAATTTTATCTTCGTCTGTGATAACAAATTCTATGATTTCATATTGTATGTTTCCTTGTTCGTTAATATTCTCTCTCCTTATAAAATTATCGACTTCTTCTTCAGTTACGTTGGCTCTTGAGTAGAATTGAGATACAAATAGCGCGTCGACTGTCATTTCATCTCTCAATTCCTTAATATATCTCTGATAATCTAGCCCATTACTGATAACAAGATTTCTTAATTCATTAATCGTTATATTTTGCCTACTCGCTATTTCCTGAAGTTTATTTTCTAGTGCAATATCTGAAATATTAATATCGTATCTCTCTGCAGCTTGTAGGACAAGGTTTCTGTCTATCATTTTCTCGATAACTTTATTTATCACCTCTTTTTCACTCAATGTACTGTATTCTTTTATTATTTCTTCTTGAGATAAGTTATTAATTACATCTTGTATTTCCGATTTAAGAATAACCTTATCATTGACTATAACAATGACACTGTCGTCATAGGCTAGTGACATACAAGAGAAAAAAATAAAGACAAGGTATGTTAACGTTTGAATTTTCTTTAGCATTTTAGTAGTCAAATTTATCTTGATATCCTAGAATACCATCTCTCAATAGTTCAGCAGTGGTATTATCTGATGTAGCAATGCCTTTTGGTAAGAACTCGAAATAGAGAACATCGTCTATTTTTGAACCATTCCAATATTCTCTAGCAACAAGTTTTATTCCGTAGCAACAACTCTCATATTCTACTCCTATCATTTTCTCTAAAACATCTTCAGTATTACTTCTCCTGTTGTTAAATGAATAATTAACTTTTCCAATTATAGATGTTCTACTATTGAAGGGGAGTACTGCAGAGAAATCTACTTCCTCTTGTTCGCCTCTACTAAATCTATAACTCGTGTTAAAGATTTGGTTTTGTTTGCCATAAGGTCGCTTGTAAGACAATCGTATTTGGTTTTTCTCGGCATGATTTCCACGAGGATTAAATTCAGAATAGCCACTTAATCTCCAATAATCATCTAATCTCGCATTCACTAATCCTAGAATATTTGAGGTGCTTTTTGAGTCTGTTGTACTATTCTCGATATTTACAGACCTATCATCCAAGTAAAAAATCTGTCCTAGCGTTGCTCGGAGTAATTCGTTTCCACTGTTTGTATTAATCATGCTTGATGATAATGCTAAAGTAACCTGTTTTGCATCATTAATCCTGTCTTGCCCATAGAACTTGTTTTCAGAGAATAGGTTATATTTGAAGTCTATATCACCCGAATCAAATATCGGAATAGCGTCTTGGTTACCTGCTGGCACGTATAGAAAGTACATCTCTGGTTCAAGTGTCTGGAGAATACTATTTGTTGATAGTCTCTCATATATCATTTTGCCCCTAACGCTTAAAATTGGAAAAGTTTTTGATATACTCGTTTTAGTAATTCCAGAATCATTCGCTGTCAAATCGTAATTACTGTGCCTTACGCCAAATTTAGTATTGATCTCCCAACCTGGGTTAGATATTGGATACTCTATTGACGGATACAGCACCATTCTCAACCCCGTAGCTTTCTGTGGCAGTGTATGATCAAAATCTGCAATTTCTCCAGTAAAATTGTAGTTAAAGCGTCTATCAGCTCTTTCACTTTGATATTCAAAATTTATTCTAGGCAAAACACTGTATTGTTCTACAAGACTCTCTTTAGCTAACTGATAGTCTGTTGCAGCAATTGACGTTTTAAAGTATCCAAAATTATTATAGTCTAATCTTTCAAGAATAATATCACGAGTAATATGAGTTCTTCCTACTCTAGATACTGTATTACCAAAGTCGTCAAAATATTTAATATCAGATATACCTCCTACATTAATGTTTGATGAAATAAGCGTTCCCTTCCAACTATCATCTTGTCGTACAAGTGTATTTTTATATGTTCTTGTATCTCGTATAAAATAAGCATGTCGATTTTTACCATAGATATCATCGTTATCAAGGTTAGCTAGTTCAATTACCGTATCACTGCTTTCAGTCTTATGCCTAAATTCAGCCTCAAACATTTGTCCTCTACCAGAATAATTTGTTGGCGTGATTGTTAAATCAAAGTTTTCTGATAAGTTAAAGTAGTATGGTGTAGAAAAAACAGTACCACTCTCGCCAGAGCTTCCAATTGATGGTAGTAAAAAACCGCTATGCCTCTCTCTACTCAATGGGAAACTGACAAAAGGTGAATACAATATGGGTACCCCTTTATATTTCAAAAATATATTGTATGCATGACCTCGATCAGATTCACGATAAAGAATTGTCTCAGATGATGAAAATTCCCAGTCAGGATTATTTATAGAACATGTTGTATAGCTACTAGGTGTCATATAAACAACACCATCATCATCAATTAAAATTTCATCAGCCATGCCTTTACCAGGTTTTTTTTGATCAGGGAAATAAAAACTTGTAGATGAAAAATTAACTGTATCATTCTGACTGTTGTAACCACCTTTGTCTGCATACAATGTTAGATCTTCTGTTAGATATCGTACATTCCCCTCAGCAAACAGGATGCCAGTATCCCCATCATACTTAGCTTTATCAGATTTAACCAAATCGTCCCTTCGTTCAATTTCTACGTTACCAGTTGCATAAAATACCCCATCCTCGTCTTGATTTTGTTCATCAGATCTAACCTCCAAAGTATCTTCATCTGCCTGAACAAGAGTACGTTGCGATTCGTAACTTTCAAATTCATCATCAATACACACTGGTAATTTATTTGTCTTTCTCAGAGTGAGATAGTCCTCTCTTTTTGCAACAACAATTTCTTGAGACGGTCTTTTGGTAACATCCCTTACTTTGAGCATAGGTATACTTTTTGATACTCTATCTGAGGCTAAGTTATTGATATCGCTTACTACCTCGTCGTCGATGATAATTTCTCTTACTTTTTCATTAGTGAAGATTATTGCAATATTTTTAATTTCAGCTGATTTACGTGAGGTATAAACATAATCCCACCTGTTTTCATGGAAAGTATCGATAAACGAGGGAGATCCTAATAAAAATCTCACTTGTTCTTTGCTGAGACCAGATTGTAATCTCAGGATATTTTCCTCGGGTATTAAATTCCCCTGTGATATCGGGATTTTATACGGCTGAGGGACAATGTTGGTTACATCTTTAATTTTCTGAACCAGATCTACCTCAGCTATAGAAGAGAACCAATTAGCTGAAGCGCTACTCGAAATAGCCAGCACTGTTATAAATATAAAATTTCTAAGTAAAAACATATTTAAATGGTTAATCAATAAGATTTTATCAGAATTGGCTATTTTTCAAAACTTCTTTGAATTATATGTCGAGTATTTTACTGATTTTGCTTGCAAGTAAGTTTGGATCATTACCACCTATTAGTTTTTTGAGCGTGCCTTTGTTTTCGTAAAACTCTATGATGGGTTGAGTTTGATCCTTAAAAACCTTTAGTCTATTTCTCACGGTTTCTTCTTTGTCATCTTCTCTTTGATATAATGTTCCCTCGGCAACAGGACATGGGTCACCAACATTTTCTCCTCTATCTTTGTTTCCAATATAGTCACATGTATCACAGAGTAGTCTGCCAGTACATCTCTCTATCAATACCTCATCCGGAACATCAATAAAAATAACATAATCAATACTTTTGGAAATGTTGTCTAACAACACTTCTAGACTTTCAGCTTGTGATAGGTTTCTGGGAAATCCATCAAGAATAAACCCATCTTTACATTCAATACTCTCTATTTTTTTGGATACTAAAGACAGAACAAGTTTATCGTCAACAAATTCACCTTTCGCCATTATGCTTTTGATTTTTTCACCAAGATCACTTTCAGACGCCATTTCTTCACGTAGCAAATCACCTGTGGATATCTGTGGGATACCATATTTATCAATTAAAATTTTTGATTGCGTACCCTTGCCACAACCTGGCGCTCCTAAAAAAAGTATGTTCATTATCTCCCCCTTGTTAAACTATAGTAGTGGTGCGATGACGAGACTTACAATAGCCATAACATTTATAAGAATATTCATTGACGGTCCTGAGGTGTCTTTTAATGGATCTCCAACTGTATCACCAACGACAGCAGCTTTGTGAGTCTCGGATCCTTTGCCACCAAGATTACCTTGTTCAATGTATTTTTTTGCATTGTCCCATGCTCCACCAGCATTTGACATTGTTAATGCAAGTAATACACAACTCAAAAGCCCCCCACCAAGAAGGCCTCCAAGCATCTCCGGACCGAAACTAAACCCAACAATTACTGGTGCGAAAATTGCAATTGCACCAGGAAGGATCATTCTCTTTAATGCAGCAGTAGTTGCAATTTCTACACATCTGTTATTATCTGGTTTTCCAGTTCCCTCTAGTAATCCAGGTATTTCTCTAAACTGTCTTCTTATTTCGGTAATCATTTCAAACGCAGCATCACCAACAGCGGTAATTGTTAGTGAACCCACCAAGAACGGTATCATCCCACCAATAAATATACCAATCAGTACTTTGGTGTCAGTAAGCAGCAATTCAATATTTTCTTTTCCTTGTTCAGCATAATGATAGTTAACTTCTTGCACAAATGCAGTGATAATTGCAAGAGCTGCTAACGCTGCTGCACCGATTGCAAAACCTTTTCCAATGGCAGCAGTCGTGTTACCAACTTCATCAAGACTATCGGTAATCTCTCTTGTACCTTCTCCAAGACCGGCCATTTCTGCTATTCCGCCTGCGTTGTCTGCCACCGGGCCATATGCATCTATCGCCATTGTTATACCGACTGTCGCTAACATTCCAACAGCAGCTATCCCAACTCCATACAAATCTGCATATTCATTAGAGATGAAAATGATAACAGCTATTGACAGAATAGGAACTACTACGGATTCTAAACCAGTTGCTAATCCTGATGTTATGACTGTCGCTGAGCCAGTTTCACCTTGATTTGCAATCTTCTTCACTGGAGAGCCACCGGTATAGTATTCTGTAACCAGACCAATAATCACACCGCCAACAGCACCAGATAACACAGCTAACCAGATATTAGAATTAAGATTTAAAAATGAAATTATAAAATAGGATAGTATAATAAATATTATTGCAGCTGAGAAAGTACCACCCCTAAGAGCTCCGCTTATTTTATCAGTTGAAGTAGTTTTTGCCAGCATCTTAACTATAAATATACCGGCAACTGAACATAGTAGCCCTACTGATGCTAGAGCTAGTGGCAAGAACATTAGTGATTGCCTTGGACCAAGAATATCGATTACGGATAAGCTTATTGTAGAGGCTATTGCTATCGATGCAATAATAGAGCCACAGTAAGATTCAAAAATATCTGAGCCCATTCCTGCTACATCACCCACATTATCGCCTACGTTGTCTGCTATTACACCTGGATTACGTGGGTCATCTTCTGGGATGCCAGCTTCAACTTTACCAACAAGATCTGCACCTACGTCAGCAGATTTGGTAAAAATCCCACCACCGACTCTGGAAAATAGAGCTACTGTAGATGCACCCATTCCAAAACCATGAATAACAGAGGCAGTACTCGGATCACTTGCATATAAATAATAGAGGATACCCAAGCCTAACAGACCCATGGCAGCAACGGTTAGACCCATAATTGAGCCACCAAAAAAAGCTATAACTAGACTATCAGAGAGACCAGTCTGATTTGCAGCGTTTGTAGTCCTAACATTTGCTTTTGTGGCTGTGTACATACCAATAAAACCAGTAGCAGAAGAACATGCGGCACCTATTATAAATGCAACCGTGCTAGGAACACCCAAACCGATGTAGATGCCAAAAATTAAAATTAACGCGAAGACGAACAAAATAGAATATTCTTTTCTAATAAATGCCATTGCTCCAAGATGTATCTGATCAGATATTTCAACAATCTTGCCATCTCCAGCAGAAAATGTCAGTACAAACTTATATAAAAAAAGAGCTATTAGGAGCCCAAATACGCCAAGTATTATTGGCAAGAATTCTAAATTTATCATAAAAATCCTCTTCTCTAGAACACGTCTTAGTGTTTATGTTATAGTCCTTTATATATTCACAAAATAATTTCATGAAAACTAAAGCTCGAAGAGACAATATCAGAAAAAGGAATAAGATTGAAGAGAAATATAGCTGGGATCGTATGAATGACGCAGACGAAGAGCGTCGATCTCATAGTAAAAGAGCTATAATTGCCTCGATTATAGTACTTGCCATATTTACTACTTACCTTTTTAAACTTTACCAAGTCCAGGTATCTGAGTATGAATACTATGCAATAAAATCTGAATCTAATCGAATTAGAATTAGACCAGTACAAGCTCTGAGAGGAAAAATCTATGATAGGAATGGTCAGATATTAGCAAAGAATGTGAGCACCTTTGATTTAATTATCAAGAAAGAAAGAATCAAAAATGAAGATATTTTCTTAAACAAAGTTAACACAGTTCTGCCAAAGAATAAGATTAATCTTGTTTCTATTAGAGAGCAATTAATCGATAGAAAAGCCAAAGAAGTAATATTGATCCCTAACATTAATTTACAGGAGTATTCAATGATTGCAGTAGACAAGCATTTGTTGCCTGAAATGGAGTTGAGCCCTAAGGCAAAAAGGGAGTACTTACACCCATTTTCAACTTCCCATATTTTAGGCTATCTTGGCAAAGTATCTGATTCTGATGTTTATTCAGATGTTGTCAAAATCCAAGAAGGGATGACTGAAATTGGAAAACTTGGAGTTGAACGGTTTTATCAGAATATTTTATCTGGTGAATTTGGTTACGAAAAATTAGAAACTGATGCCCTTGGAGAAATAATTAGGACTATAGAAACAAAAGAGCCCAGACGTGGTGATGATATTTATTTAACTATAGATATAGAACTTCAAAATTACATATATAGTCTAATGGAGAATAAAGAAGGAAGTGTCGTAGTGATGAATCCAAATAATGGAGAGATTTTAGCTCTTGTGAGTGCTCCTGGATATGATATCAATCTATTTACAAAGTCTATATCCAGCAAAGATTATAATAAGTTAATCAATGATCCAAGAAAGCCTATGATAAATAGAGCTATAAATGGACAATACCCTCCTGGGTCAACGCTCAAACCATTCATTGGACTAATAGCTTTAGAAGAGGGGATTGTAGATCCCAATAAATTTGTATCATGCACAGGTGCCTACTTACTCAATAACCACAAAAGACCTTTTAAATGTTGGAAGAAAGATGGACATGGATCTACAGATTTATCATACGCATTAACGCAATCATGCGATGTATTCTTTTATCGGATTGCAGAATTAACAGGAATCGACATATTAAGCGAAAAAATTTATAAATATGGTTTTGGTCAAAAAACTTACATTGATTTATATAACGAATCATCGGGGCTGGTACCAGATAGAAGTTGGAAATATAAAATGAAACAGCAACCATGGTTTCCCGGGGAAACTTTAAATGTTGGAATCGGTCAAGGTTATGTCCTTGCAACTCCCCTTCAATTGACTTTAGCAACATCTACTCTAGCGACTGCTGGTAAAACATACACCCCACATCTTTTGAGGCAGATTCGTGATTCTAAAACTGATACAAGTGAGATGTATGATCATCAAAATAATAAATTCATCACAAGCTATCCAAATTTAGATTATTTAGATATAGTACATCATGCGATGTGGCGTGTAACTAATGAGAGAGGTGTTGGGACTGCCTCTCAAATGAAAAAGATAAAGAACATCCAGATAGCTGGTAAAACAGGCACAGCCCAAGTATATTCTCTAGACAAAGGTAAAACTGATATAAAAAAATTACAAGACCATGCCTTGTTTATAAGTTATGCGCCATTTGAAAATCCAGAGATTGTGGTTACGGTCATCGTTGAGCATGGTGGAGGAGGGTCAACTGTTGCAGCACCGATCGCAAGAGATGTAATCGAATTCTATGTAAACACCAAAGAGGAATTAATTTCTAAGAATGAGTGAATTTATTGGCGACAGTCAGAGACAGTATAGTGGTATCTCTAGCATACTTAGAATAGATGCTAAAATTTTTATAGCAATATTACTAATAACTTTTTTAGGCTTATTAACTATTTACAGTAGCTCATCAGGAGATATATCTCTAGTCATTAAACAAGCAACTCGAATTGTTATCGGTATCGTTACGATGATATTCATAGCTCAAGTGCATCCAGATAATTTAAGATTGTTCGCTCCATTTTTATATTTTGTTACTTTTATCCTTCTAGTTGTAGTATTATTTTTTGGCGTAGGGAACACAGCAGACAGATGGTTAGATTTGTATTTTTTTAGGTTTCAACCCTCTGAGTTAATGAAAATCTTTGTACCGTTAATGGTTGCCTATTATTATTCTAATAAACCGTTGCCTCCAAAGTCGGCTTACCTACTAGTGGCATCTCTCATAGTTCTCGTTCCTGTTTTGATGATTATGAAACAGCCTGATCTCGGAACTGCTTTGTTGATAGGTATGTCTGGTGCAATAGCGATACTTCTAGCTGGTATATCTTTAAAATTTTTTCTTGGTAGCAGTCTCTCAATTGTACTTCTTGCACCAGTTTTGTGGATGAATATGCATGATTATCAAAGACAAAGAGTCTTAACTTTTTTTGATCCAGAATCTGATCCTATGGGAGCAGGATACCACCTTTTGCAATCGAAAATCGCCCTTGGGTCCGGAGGATTTTTTGGCAAAGGTCTATTTAATGGAACACAATCAAAACTCGGCTTCGTACCAGAGCATTCAACTGATTTTATATTTTCTGCTTTTGGCGAGGAGTTTGGTTTTTTAGGAGTTTTGCTTCTGCTGTCTCTATATTTATTTATTGCGCTCAGAGGACTCAGTATATCAGTTAAGGCAACAGATAATTTTGGAAGGATTTTATCAGGTACTTTAAGTCTCACTTTATTTCTTTATGTTATCGTTAATGTAGGGATGGTTATAGGTTTCTTGCCCGTTGTTGGAGCTCCTTTGCCCTTTATGAGTTATGGTGGAACCTCCATGGTTACTCTTTTTGCAACAGTTGGAATAATTATGTCAATTAAATCACATCAGAGGATTTTAAGAAAATGAGAATGCTTGTTCATTTATTTCTAGTGCTAATTTCAATCAGCCCAATACATGCTAACGATTATAATACTAATGATGTAAAAAAATTCATCCAATACATGAAAAATGAGCATAATTATGACAGCAAGGTACTGTCAAAACTTTTTTCTGAAATCAAGACTGAAGAGCGAATAAAGAAATTCTTCAAAAAAGCGCCAGAGAGAACTCTGACATGGAATGGATGTGATGCCAAAGATAAAAGTTGCACTAATTACAAGAAACTATTTGTCACTAAAAATAATGTCACTAGAGGAATAGAATTTTGGAAAAAAAATGAAACTCTTTTAAAGAAAGCAGAGAAAGAATATAAAATTCCTCCAGAAATAATTATATCGATTATTGGCATTGAGAGTAAATATGGAAGCCGGACTGGTTCATTTAAAACATTTGATACTCTTGCATCCCTATCGTTAGGCCCAAACAAGGGGAGAAGGGCTAAATTTTATAAATCTGAACTTATAAATTTTCTACTGTTGTGTAGAGAAAATAATCTGAATCCAAGATTAATTAAAGGTTCCTACGCAGGCGCACTTGGCAAGCCACAATTTATCTCCAGCAGTTACAGGAACTATGCTGTAGATTTCAATAACGACAATAAGGTTGATTTGTGGGACTCTGATGCGGATGTCATTGGGAGTGTGGCTAATTATTTTTCTAGACACGGCTGGAGATACAATCAACCAGTATTATCAAGTGTTCTCGCAGGAGATAATAATAGTCTCAAAAATGAATCAAAAAAGTCATATAAACCTAGTACTGAATACTCGGTGTATCTATCAAAAGGATTAGAATCTACTGAGAGTATTAATGCGAGTGAAAAACTATCAATAATAGTGAGAAAGGAACAGTCTGGCGATGTATTCAATTTTGCACATAAAAATTTTTATGTCATCACACGGTACAATAGAAGTCGTCTCTATGCTTTAGCTGTTCATTTTCTCAGTGAAGAGCTAAGACAAGCTAAATCTCAGATGGAAAGATTATAATTTATGTTACAATTATTTGAGATGGCTAAACGAAATAAAACAATATTATCTTCTTTTATATTATTTTTATTAAGTAGTTTCATACTAAATAATTTACATGCATCGCCTATACCAAAACCACCGAATCCTAATATCAAATCCTATGTTCTCATGGATTATGATAGCGGCATGATATTAGCCTCAAAAAATCCAGATTTAGTTTTACCACCGGCAAGTATAACAAAAATTATGACATCATATATAGCATTTTTAGAATTAGAAAATCAAACTCTTGCTTTGGAAGATAAAATCACCGTTAGTGAAAAAGCCTGGAAGACTGGAGGCTCTAAAATGTTTATTGAGGTAGGCAAGAAAATTAGAGTTTCAGATATACTTCAGGGTATAATTACATCTTCCGGGAATGATGCGAGTGTTGCACTAGCTGAGCATATTTCAGGAGACGAGGACACCTTCTCCATTTATATGAATCAAATCGCAACTAATATGGGTCTTAAAAATACCAATTATGCAAATTCAACTGGATTACCACACGATCAGTTGTATACCTCAGCTGAAGATGTGGCTGTTTTATCAAGAAATTTAATCAAGAATTTTCCAGATAGATACAAACTTTATTCTAAAAAAGAGTATGTATTTAACGAAATTAAACAATTCTCTAGGAATAAATTACTATATGTAGATGATAGTGTCGATGGAATTAAAACAGGTTTTACAAAGAAAGCTGGTTATTGTCTTGTATCATCTGCCAAAAGGGCTAATAGAAGATTAATATCAGTTGTAATGGGTGCCAAATCTCCTGATCAGCGCACAGCTATCTCTAAATCGTTATTAGAGTATGGATTTAGATTTTATGAAACTCACAAGATTTTTGATAAAAATGATGTAGTTTTCAATGCAAGAATATTTGATGGAGACGAGCAAGAAATAAAGTTAGGCGTACTCGAGAAGCAATTTATTTCAGTACCGAGAAGGTCTATAAAAAAAATTAAAAAAACCTACATTATAGATAAAAATCTAACAGCGCCTGTTTCCAAAGGCGAGAATGTGGGCTATGTTGCTATTAAATTAAATGATGAGGTGGTAACAACAATTAATTTGTATGCAATGGAGGATATACAATTGGGAAGCCTGTATAGAAGGACTCTTGATTCTATACTTAAGAACTTTTAAATGA
>MDTA01073494.1_pt1 | contig 12806 bp, 10 predicted proteins | sample 811151 | NCBI WGS metagenome assembly MDTA01 (sample SAMN05326648, study PRJNA326480) | marine metagenome | isolation source: seawater | place: Indian Ocean: South | collected 2010
CCTCTGCGCCACTGAGTTCGAGCAGATTGGATGTATTGAAGATCTGCTGTGCTGTCTTGGGGTGCCCCTTGCCAAACGCTTCTATCGCAAGTTCTTCTGCAAGGTTGTAGGCATCTAGAGCGTGATCTCCCAGACCATTTGCCATATAGAACGCCGCGAGCTCTGCAGTAAGCTCTATGGTGATTGAATGGCCGGGTCCCAGCAGATCCATTGCGATTTCCTGTGCATCTAGTTTTGCGGCCAAGGCAGCTTCAACATCGCCCGCCTCCGAAGCTGCTCGCTCCTCGGCTGCAAGCTCTGCAAGGATCATCACGGTTTCCTCACCATCCTCGTCGAGGGCACCCGCCGCTTCCGACGCTTCACCAACCCATGCCGGTTCTTCGCCATAAAGCAACGATAGCTGCTCGTTCGCAATCACGGCGCCTTCAATGTCACCCTGCTCCGCTGCACTCGTTGCCTGCTCAATCAATGCAGCATTTGCTGCGGCCTCCGGTCCGTACATCGAAGCCACTGTCATCATCAGAGAGAATGCAAGCAGTTGAAAGTGGCGCTTATTGATCATCTGGCCCACCTGTTTTGGTGTGATCTGGGAGGAGATGGCAACAAGTATAGGCAAACGCGTTTTAAACCCAAAATCTGGGCGTTTCTGTCGCTGACTACCTGATAACCCTTCAGCAACATAGCGCGTTAACCCACTGGCGGCATAAAAGCTCACGCCGATCACGACCAGTCGCCCCAATCACTTACCAATCGGCCTGTGTCTATCCTTTTCCCAATAACATCAGGTAGAGTCAAGGGTCATTTAAGCAGGGCATTTTCAATGGCGCCTGGTTCACCGCTTCCCGAAGAGATTGATGTGCTGATCGCCGGTGCCGGTAATGCCGCCTGCTGTGCCGCCCTATCAGCAAGAGAGGCCGGGCTATCGGTCCTTGTCTGCGAGCGGGCGCCTGAGGAGCAAAGCGGTGGTAACTCTAGATATACCGCTGGTGCGATGCGCATGGTCTACAACTCGGTAGACGATCTCAAACAGCTGATGCCTGATTTGACAGAGTACGAATGTGCAAACACGGATTTTGGGAGCTACTCGTCGGAGGCATTTTTTGATGATATGGCGAGGATCACACAGTACCGATGTGATCCAACACTCACCGACCTGCTGGTTGAGAATAGTTTTCCCACGCTTTCGTGGATGCGGGGCAAGGGGGTCCGATTCATGCCGATGTACGCACGGCAGGCGTTCAAGATCGATGGGAAATTTCGTTTCTGGGGCGGCCTGACAGTAGAAGCCTATGGCGGTGGACCGGGGCTGGTCCAACAATTACATGACGCACTCGATCGCGAACAGATAAGACTTGCCTACGATTGTCGTGTTCTGTCCGTGAACGTCACGTCTGAAGGTGTCTCGTCGGTCGATGTCGGATACAACGGGCGGCCGCAGACAATCCGCACTCGATCGGTCGTATTGGCCTGTGGTGGCTTTGAGTCGAACAGGATGTGGCGTACCCGATACTTGGGACCTGGCTGGGAGCTGGCAAAGGTGCGGGGTACTCGTTACAACACCGGAGACGGTATTCGTATTGGTCTGGATGTGGGCGCCGCTAGCGCCGGTCACTGGTCCGGTTGTCACGCCGTAGGATGGGATGCCAACGCGCCAGATTTTGGCGACCTGAAGGTTGGTGATGGTTACCAAAAGCACTCGTATCCGTTTGGGATCATGGTGAATGCCAACGGTGAGCGGTTTGTTGACGAAGGTGCTGACTTCCGAAATTACACGTACGCAAAATATGGCCGGGAGATTCTTGCCCAGCCTGGCCAGTTTGCATGGCAGGTGTTCGATCAGCAGGTGATTCATCTGTTGCGGGACGAGTATCGGATTCGTGAGGTCAGCAAGGTGCAGGCTGATACGCTACCGGAGCTCGCCGCGAGACTAGAAGGCGTGAACCCCGACGTCTTTCTGGACACGGTTCGTGAATTCAACAACGCCGTCCAACAAGACGTCCCGTTCGATCCAACCGTGAGGGATGCCCGCGGTACCACCGGCCTCTCACTGAACAAGACGCATTGGGCCAATCCGTTGACGGAACCACCGTTCGTCGCCTACCAGATTACCTGTGGAATTACCTTTACGTTCGGAGGGCTCAAAATTGACGATAAGGCTAGGGTGCTTGACGAATCTGACCAACCGATCCCCGGTCTCCACGCCGCCGGTGAAATGGTCGGCGGGCTGTTCTATTTCAATTATCCCGGCGGGACGGGTTTGACCTCTGGTGCTGTGTTTGGTCGGATCGCAGGTCGTAGTGCTGCCGAGAGCCTTTCGGGGTGACTTGCTTCTGAAGTCAAAAACTGGATCGACGCGAGGTCAGTTGTGCCCAACCCTACCGTGGTCTTAGCTTAGCTGTCGGAATGTCCGTTTGATCTATGTTATTCCGTATCCACTGATCCATAGGACATTAGAAAACGAGCAGATCTATGGGTGAAGAACCAGCTACCTGTCGACGTTCAACGCGATCACCAACGGTGAACTTCGAGGATTTCAGTTTCTGGATGCCTGGACGCGAAAGACACGTGATCCACAACCGGCAACGTTATTACGATAGCTCAACATTCGTGAAGCTGAACATGCCGCCACGTTCGAGAAACGTATCTCAAAACTAAGGCAAGAAATTATCGAAACGTCAGACGACAGTGAGTCTAGCAACTCCAAGTAGGAGAAACGGATGGACGTCTTCCCAGATTTCGTGAGTCTGGTAAGTTAGGTCATCGGTGGCTAATGATTGCCACCATCGACTGCCAATACCGCGCCCGTCGTGAAACTCGCCAGATCGCTGGCGAGGTACAACGCCGCCCCGACAATCTCTTCCGGCTCACCACCCCTTTTCATGGGGAATCGTTGTGCATTCTGTTTGAACGACTCCATGTCCCAGGCCTTTGAGATATCCGTCAAAAACGGGCCAGCCATGATGCAATTTACGCGCACTTCTGGACCGTAGGCATAGGCCATGGATCGAGTGATCGCGTTCAGACCCGCCTTTGCGGCGCCATAGGGTTCGGCACCGGGACTGGGGCTGACCGACGCCGTACTACTCACATTGATAATGGCACCCCCATCCCCTTCCGTCATTTGTTTGCCAACCAGCGCGCTGAGGCGGAAAGGTCCTTTCAGGTTGACCCCCATGACCTTGTCGAACAGTTCCTCCGATATCTGGTCCAGCGATGGATATAAGGGAGACATCCCAGCATTGTTGACGAGCACATCAATCTTGCCAAAATGCGCCGTTACAGCCGTGACCATCTCACCGACCTGATCCCAATCAGCCACGTGCGCCGCATAGGGCAGGGCTTGAACACCCAGCGCACGGACCTCCTCTGCTGCCTCTTCACACGCATCGAGTTTGCGACTGACAATCGCAATGTCCGCCCCCTGCGCCGCAAATCCCAGCGCCATCGACCGACCGAGACCACGACTCCCGCCAGTGATTAGCACCGTTTTACCAGCCATGTCGTACATCTTATCCATCGCCACTCCCGAAACCGTCATCTGCATTTATCAATGCAACGATTGTAGCGATCCAAACCCTTGGCCGTCGACTGATTGACAACAAGAAGCGAAGGCGTAGGGTACTCCTCATGGACAATGACGAACTCATTCCAAAACGTTTGCGGCATCGCGTGAGAGTCCTGGGAGAATTGCTGGGCGAAAGTATGACGCAGCAATTGGGCGAGGATTTTCTTGCCGAAGTCGAGAATATACGACACTTGGCAAAACGCCGGCGCCAGGAAGGCAATGCCGTTGACAAGGCACAACTTCGTGCCTTGATTCATAGACTAGACGATGAAAACCTCGTTTCTATAGCCAGAGCCTTCAATCAGTTCCTGAACCTCACCAACATCGCTGAACAGGCGGAAACCAGTGACGCGCACATGGTGCTTTTTCCTAGTGCATCGCGTCTAGCCGCTTTGTTTTCTCGACTGGCAGAGAGTGATCAACGCGAACAGATCGAATCCGCAGTGCGCAATGTGCGTTGTGAACTGGTACTAACCGCCCATCCAACCGAAATAACGCGTCGAACCCTCATCCAGAAATATAACCGCATTGCCGAACAGTTGGATGCCATCGAGGTCGACCGGGAACTTAATGCAGCAGAACGAATCGAGCTGGAACGACTGGTCGCAGAAGTCTGGTACACAGACGAAATACGAACAGAACGCCCGACGCCACAGGATGAAGCCAAGTGGGGCTATGCAGTGATTGAACATTCATTCTGGGATGCGATTCCTCGGCTATGGCTGGGTCTAGATCAGTTGGTTTACCAACACACAGGGAGCTACCTACCGCTCAACACCGTACCTATCAAAATCGACTCCTGGATGGGTGGTGATCGTGATGGCAACCCGAACGTCACGTCGGAAGTCACCGATGAAGTCATCCGCTTGGCGCGTTGGATGGCTTCCGATCTTTACCTGCGTGACATCGATGAGTTGTTGTCTCAACTATCGATGTCAGTCTGTGACGAAAAAATACGCAGCATCGCGGGTGGCGATACCTCCGAACCTTACCGAATTGTGCTTCGTAAGTTACGCAAACGTCTGATAGCAACCCGAGAATGGGCGGAAACGTTCGATGCACCCAATGATGATGTGATCCTTCATCCCAATGAGCTCTACACGCCACTTTTGGCCTGCTATGACTCGCTCTATAGTTGCGGGATGGGGATCATCGCGGACGGTCTGCTGAAGAAAATACTGATCCGCGTCTCCACGTTCGGTGTGACACTGGTCGATCTCGACGTTCGCCAGAATGCGGATAAGCACGAAGCGCTCATGAATGAGCTGACCGAATACCTGAAGCTCGGCAGTTACCGCGATTGGTCAGAGAAAGCCCGACAGGACTTCCTGGCGGATGAACTCGAGAGCAGACGACCGCTGATACCACCACAGTGGAAACCGACGCCTGAGGTCCAGGAGACATTGAACACATTTCGACTGATCGCAGACAATAATGCAGAGGGGATAGCAGGCTATATCGTCTCGATGGCGAAGAATCCTTCGGACGTCCTGGTCGTGGTTCTGTTGTTTAAGATGTGCGGTATGACCAAGAAACTGCCGGTGGTTCCCTTATTCGAAACCCATACTGACCTCGAAAATGCAGCGTGGACCCTGGAGAGATTACTCCGTATTCCCCAGTACACCCGATTTATCGAAGGCAGCCAGCAAGTCATGATTGGTTACTCCGACTCCGCCAAGGATGTCGGTCAGATGGCGGCCGCATGGGCGCAGTATCGAGCACAGGAAGATCTCGTCGAAATCGCCGAGAAATATCACGTTGATCTTACGTTGTTTCATGGCCGTGGTGGGACCCCCGGTCGAGGTGGCGGGCCAGCGCGGGCAGCAATCCTCGCTCAACCGCCAGGTAGCGTAAAACACTGTATGCGAGTAACCGAGCAAGGTGAAGTCATTCGATTCAAGTATGGATCCGAGGCACTGGCCCTACAAAGCATGGATATGGCCCTGTCGGCCACCCTCGAGGCAAGTCTGCTGCCACCCGCTAGACCGCGTAAAAATTGGCGATTGTTAATGGATCGATTGGCTGAAGCCGCCCTTGAGGCCTACGAAGCTACCGTGAAACAGCAACCTCTGTTTAACTCCTACTTCGACCAGGGGACCCCCGAAAAGGAACTGGCCAAACTCGCCCTGGGGAGCCGGCCTGCGCGACGAACCGAGGGGTCGCGCAATATCGCTGATCTTCGCGCAATCCCGTGGGTCTTTGCCTGGACTCAGAAGCGTCTGATGTTACCGGCATGGCTCGGTACCGACGCCGCACTAGCACTAGACCTTTCCAGGCGTGAACAGCACATCCTGCGCGAGATGGTCATGGAATGGCCCTTCTTTCAAACGCAACTCGATATGCTGGAAATGGTCCTCAGTAAAGCGGACGTGGAACTCTCCGAAGAATACGACCTTGCGTTGATAGATGAAGAGCACCAGGCAATCGGGGTTGAACTGCGCGCGCGACTGACGGAACTCGTCGCCAACGTCAACCGACTCAAAGATCAGACTGAACTGCTCGCAGGATCCCCTGAAATCCGCACCACCCTAGAACTCCGACATCCATATACCGACCCACTACACTTTCTACAAACTGAATTGATCCGGCGATCACGTGAGCAAGACACAGAAGGCAGTGACGACAACGCTGCGCATGAGCAAGTTGATAAAGCGCTGATGGTCACGATAGCCGGTATCGCCGCGGGGATGCGGAACACGGGCTAATCGAATAGGCCATTAAAAAGTAACAACGATGGCTTGACTGACCCGGAGAGCTTTTGCCCTTGCCGCCTCGATGGTGTCATCACAAGCCAAGGCCACACCCAGTCTTCGTTGACCCGCCACCTCAGGCTTACCAAACAAACGCAGATCCGTATCCGGTTCAGCTAATGCTCTTTCCAATTGTCCAAAGGCCATGGTCGTTGAGTCTCCCTGGACCAGCAAGGCACTGGAAGCACTCGGGCCATGACTACGTATCGCAGGGATCGGCAATCCAAGAATTGCTCGCACATGTAATGCAAACTCAGACAGATTCTGCGAGATCAGGGTCACCATCCCTGTATCGTGTGGACGTGGAGAGACCTCTGAGAAAATCACCTCGTCCCCACGCACAAACAGCTCAACCCCAAAGAGGCCACGACCACCGAGCGCCTCGGTCACCCTCTTCGCGATATCCTCCGCGTTGGCCCGCGCAGTCTCTGACATCGGTTGGGGTTGCCACGATTCGCGATAGTCGCCGGACTCCTGTCGATGCCCAATAGGATCACAGAACGACGTCCCGTGGACGTGACGCACGGTGAGCAAGGTAATTTCGTAGTCGAAGTCCACGAAGCCCTCAACGATCACCCGACCTGCGCCGGCACGACCGCCCTCCTGCGCGTATCGCCACGCCTTATCGACATCGGCATTGGTTCGCACGAGGCTTTGGCCTTTTCCGGAAGATGACATGATGGGTTTGACAACACACGGGATGCCAATCTCGTCCACGGCAGCATCGTACTCCTCACGATTGTCCGCAAATTTGTACGGTGATGTTGGTACACCCAGTTCCTCTGCCGCAAGACGCCGAATTCCTTCGCGATTCATTGTCAATCGGGCGGCATTGGCAGTCGGCACCACGTTGTACCCTTCTGCTTCCAACGTCACGAGCGTATCGGTGCTCAGCGCCTCGATCTCAGGGATGATGTAGTCCGGTTTTTCCTGCTCAATCACAGCTCGCAGCGCTTCCCCATCCAGCATCGAGATAACGTAGCTGCGGTGCGCCACCTGCATCGCTGGTGCATTGATGTAACGATCCACCGCGATCACTTCAACACCAAGTCGCATCAGTTCTATGACGACCTCCTTGCCAAGTTCTCCGCTGCCACAAAGCAATGCTTTCGTGGCCGATGATGAGAGTGGGGTTCCGAGTGTGGTCATGGGTCTTCCATTATTGATGGTCGTAAGTCATTGAGAGCTGCATTCGGGAGTAGCGATTCGACACGCGCCAGGGTTGCCTTCAGTTCGTGCAACTCTAACATCACGTAGTTGATATCCACATGATCTTCGTCTTATGCCAGTGCCTCTTGGTGCTACTCATCCCGCACGTTCAGCGCAAGCCCATCACCATGTTCAGAAACGCGAAGGCCGTCAAAAAGATGAAGAACAGGTAGAACATCCAAGAAGATGGGTAGACCCCCATGGTTTCGTACATGACATACGTCCAGTCTTCTAAAGTCATGACCCACAACAGAGTCAACTTGGCCAACGCAATATCTCCCTACGGGACCGGATTGATCTTCTCGAAGAAGAGGGTGCCCACCGCCGCCTAGATATAGAAGATCATGAACATCAATACGACGACGTAACCACATCACGACAACGCCTTCAGCAGCTAATTATGAAGTACCGCAGCTCCTGAATGATGCTGATCAGACGCAGCACTCGGAGCACTCTCACCTGTCTCACCACCAATGCCATGTCGGAGTTCTCGATGGGACACAACGGGTGGATTTCCCTATCGCTGGACAAGGCATGGACCGAAGACGAGATCATTGGTCTAGTTAACGAAAGTCATCGATATTTTGCGCTGAAACGCATCCTGAAAGCGCTCGATAGCGGATAAGGTCTTGGTTGAATACCCTACAGTGGTTGGCTAATATCGTCGCCCTTCTGCCATCTCGGTAGCAGACGTGGGGCTATAGCTCAGCTGGGAGAGCGCGACACTGGCAGTGTCGAGGTCGGCGGTTCGATCCCGCCTAGCTCCACCAATTTCTCCTTTTAAAATTTTTCAACTCTTCCATGAGCTCCAGATTTTTCTGAAACCGCCGAATAGGTATAGGCAAAATTGAAGACGCTGAAGCCTACCTCGAAGAGTTCCAAAAGCAACGGTTTGATACGTTGAAACTTCCGGAGCTGCTGGGAAGTGAAACGGAGTTGCGAGAATTTCAAGAACTCATCAGCACAAAAGACAGCGATTTTTGATGTGTTTGAGTAAATTGCTTACGCAAAACCCCAACCGATCGTGCAGCGCGTGTGACTACTACGGAGGACATAATCTACAGCCTTCTCAACGAGAAGCATCGTGAGTTTGTGGGTTTTGTGCTTCGCAACTACATGGACGTGGGTGTGGATGAACTGGACATCAGTATCCTGAGTATATTGTTGGCGGCTAAGTACGAAAGTCTTAGTACAGCCAACGAGGAGCTAGGTAAAGTGGCAGGTGTTCAAGAGATTTTTATCAACATTCAGAATCATTTCTACGTCTAAGACATAGCACGAAAATAGCGATAGTCCTTACGCCTCTGAGAGGATGTTTTGGAACGCTAAAGGAAAAAGACACTTAAAGTGAACCAATACCCTCTTACGTCGTTGGTCACGTTGGCTTTAGTAGCTTTGGCGTGGGCCCTGAGCCTTAGGGTGGGAAAGGCTAGAGAGAACTTCGCTGACGCACTCGAAGCACCAGAAAAGTTTCATTCGTTGGAACTTTATTCGGATCCTGATTTTATGGTCGTATTTCGCAATCATCAGAACCTATTAGAACACTTAATTCTTGTTCTTCCCGCGCTTTGGATTTTTGCGCTGAGCATTTCAGACGGTACCGCTTTCATACTTGGGTTTACGTATTTTATTGGCAGGGTTTGGTGGGCAAGAAACTACCTGCGTAATTACAGCCATAGACCTGCTTTTATCCTTTGTTTTATTTCTCTGTTGGCGCTTCTGGTTGGCGCTGTTGGAGGCACTATCTACAGGCTTATACCCGTTTGAGTCGTCCACGCTCATCGATGCACGCGCCTCTACGCGCATTTTTAGTAAAAGGTCATTATCCTGCTAGTTGAATTTGGCCTTGCTTGAAAAGAACTTTCGCAGTTCCTTTGATTTGGGTGGTCATCGGCTCCCTAACCAAACCACCAGCGCTATACTGTCGCTTCTTCAGCCTGCTCAAAGAGGGATCAGAGAATGCGCGGTCCAGAACGACAATACATCAAACAGGAACTCACTCAACGCCGTGAAGAAGGCTGTAATGTCGACGCACTTGAACCACAGATTGATCAGGCACTTGCTGACGGTGCGGAGGACAACATCATCCGGCTCTACGACACGCTAGTGGCACTCGAGGTCGAGGCGGACTTTCCGTATGCAGAACCCTCAACGTTAGAGGAGATCAAAGCGCTGCGCCCGGATGGCCCCAGACGGATAGATGCCAACTTCTCCGATGAAGCACTGATGGATCGGATTTTTGGCGGATGGCTTGGTCGAGCCGCTGGTTGTGCATTGGGCAAACCGGTAGAGGGCTGGCCACGGGCTCGCATCGATGATCTCCTGGAAAAAACGCAGGCATTGCCACTCGACGACTACCTGCCCTTCGCTGACGGTCAGATGTCCAATGTCATGCGAACCTGCACACGAGGCAACATTGAATTCATGGATCGTGATGACGATATGGACTATCCGATCCTCGGCTTGCTGGCGTTGGAAAGCAAAGGACATGACCTGAGCGCACGTACAATGGCCAATACCTGGTTGTCACGTATGCCCTTCTTTCTGCTGTATACCGCTGAGCGAAATGCCTATTCGAACTTTGTCCAGGGGTACTGGCCACCCGAGTCCGCCTCTCACCGAAACCCGCACCGCGAATGGATTGGTGCCCAGATTCGCGCCGACATTTTTGGCTATGTAACACCCGGCCGGCCCGAGAAAGCTGCCGAACTGGCGTTTCAGGATGCCAGCATCTCGCATGTCAAGAATGGCATCTACGGTGAGATGTTCGTCGCTGCAATGCTGGCCGCCGCGTTTGTCAGTGATGATATTGAAGAGATCATTGCCATCGGACTCAGCGAAATCCCAGCTAAATGTCGCCTATCTGAAGCCGTCAAGGATACCCTTGAATGGTGTGGTAGCACCGGCGACTGGGAAGTGGTGTGGGATCAGATTGCAGAAAAATATGGACACTACTCCGGTGTCCATACCATCAATAATGCAGCAATCGTGGTGTTGAGTTTGTGGTTTGGGAATCATGATTATGAGGCCGGTATTGTCACTGCGGTACGCGGTGGCTGGGACACTGACTGCAACGGGGCTACCGTGGGATCGATTCTGGGTCTCAAGTTCGGCGCAAAACACCTTCCGCAAAAATGGGTTGGTGTATTAAATGATCGTTTGCTTTCATCCGTTCGCGACTGCAATGACAACGTCATTTCGGAGCTCGCAGAGCGCACGCTCAAAGTAGCAAGACAACTGGAGGTAGAACCAGAGCCGGAACCAGCACCCGCAGATGTTGAAGACAGTCCGTTGGCAGGTCGATGGCTACTACACCTGGGTGATAGCGAGTGGAAGCTCGATTTCGCCTCCAACCACACCGGCAAATTTAACGATGGTTCCGGCGTCACACCCCTCCGAAATGTCACGCTCGACGGACAAAAGCTGACGTTCACGTTTGATCTTGATAAGGGCGGCTGGTCTATCGAACTCAGTTTTGATGGCAAGGTCGACGGCGATCTTATGATCGGAGAATGCACAGCATCGGGCGCAACTTTCCCGGTCGAGGGAAAGCGCGCGACAGCTTGAACAATGGTCTAACGAATGATGAAACTCTACCAGGAACTGCATCGTCCCCAGTTTCACTTCTCCGCAAGGGAAGGCTGGATCAACGATCCCAACGGTCTGTTGTATGCCGACGGTCAATGGCATCTGTTCTTTCAACTGAACCCCAACGCCACTATCTGGGGCGACATGACCTGGGGACATGCTGTCAGCGATGATCTCCTTCACTGGCGACAAGGCGACCACGCCTTACTTCCAGACGATACCGGAACCATGTTCTCCGGCTCCGGCGTAGTCGATCACGACAATACGGCCGGATTTGGTGATGGCACACTACTGCTGTTCTATACCGCCGCGGGCGACTACGCCGAACCGAAACAGCCGTTCACTCAATGTCTTGCGTACAGCACTGACAAGGGTGTCAGCTGGATCAAATATCATCGCAACCCTGTGGTGGGTCATTTCGAAGGTGGCAACCGAGACCCCAAGATCATCTGGCATGAACCCACATCGTGCTGGATTATGGCGTTGTATCTGGCGGACAGTCGTTATTGTTTGCTAAGGTCCAATAACGCACGTGACTGGGTCCGCTTTCAGGACATCACGCTCGAGGGCGTATCAGAGTGCCCCGATTTCTTTCCTATGACTGACGAGATGGGTCAGGAGCGCTGGATCTTTTGGGGCGCGCTTGGACGCTATCTTGTCGGCCGGTTTGATGGCGAAGCATTCGTACCAGAAACAGAAGCCACCGTCTGTGAATACGGCGCGCATGGCTATGCCGCGCAGACCTGGAGCAATGTACCAGACGGTCGAACGCTGCAGATTTCATGGATGGCCGGTGGCCTCTTTCCCGAGATGCCCTTCAATCAACAATTGTCTATTCCGGTAGAACTGACACTGACGGGCTCTGGTTCAGATGTTGCCCTTGCACGAAATCCGGTTCGTGAACTTACCTCGCTCCGCACACGGAGCATCATCGAACCTGATCAGACATTGAAACGAGGTGGCTCGATTCGACCCGATACGAAGTGTCCGTTGCTCGATGTGTCGTTTGTTGTCCAACCGGGAGATGCTGAGGCGTTACATGCCGTCATCCGCGGTCAACTGGCACGGTTCGACTGGAAAAAACGTGAGTTGACGTTCACGAAACCCGGCAACAAGGTCATGGGTGACGGGGGCACCGTTCCTCTGCCAACCACTGACCAAATCGCTGTACAGATGATCATCGACAAGACGTCGATGGAAGTGTTTATCAATGATGGGCAAACATCAGCGTCGTTCTGTTACTTGCCTGACGGACATATCCACGTGTTTGAATTAACGAACTGGTATGGCGATCAGCGTATCGAAGAATTTGAGCTGCACGAATTGGCAAGTATCTGGGATTGATCGAGAATCTTTTAACCGATACCACACGAGACAGCGAAGACAGGACGTGAGGACCCACAGGCCATAGCGGTCAGAGTCATGACTCTGATCCAAACTCATCAAACCAGCGTCCAGCGGACCCCGCAGATCTCAACAGTAGCAAATTTCCGGGGCGCTCCCGGTAATGCAAATAGGTCAACACCGACGACACCGGCTCTGCCGCCATCACCAGGCTCAACGAAGCGCATGTGCTGACCGCCAGCCAGATGGAGCTTACTTGGATCGTCACCATCTATCTCACATCCTGCACCGAGGCCCGCATACCAGTGTTTGCAACACTGCTCAGGATCAAGTCCGCGTGTTGCGATTTC
>MDTA01188286.1_pt1 | contig 12805 bp, 11 predicted proteins | sample 811151 | NCBI WGS metagenome assembly MDTA01 (sample SAMN05326648, study PRJNA326480) | marine metagenome | isolation source: seawater | place: Indian Ocean: South | collected 2010
AATTTATTACCGACTTTGGATTCAATCAATTCAATGAAACGCTCACTTTTTAAATAAGAACTAGTAAGAACAAAAATAAGAAAAAGAAAAAATACACCTAAAATAAATGTGCTCAATAATGTGAAAAGTGTAATCTTAAGAAATTTTATTTTCTTTTTTTTATTTCTCTTCGCTTTCAATGTAAGTTCACTTTTCAACAACAGATACGACTTCTCAATCAATTATTTACATTTAACTTAGCCCATTTCTCTCATTATTGTGCTTATCTTAAAAAACATATGTTTTACCATTCGCAAAGATGAAGAAAAAATTAATCTAATTAAGGATAACAATCTTAAAATTGGAAAAGGTTCTTTTGTTGCAGTCGTTGGCCCATCGGGCTGCGGTAAAACAACTCTACTAAAGATAATTGCTGGAATAAATGAACAGTCTAGTGGAAAGATAACTTGGAATGAAAGAGATCTAGCTGAGCAAGATTTCAGTCCAATTGAATTAGGATATGTACCACAATTTAGTATTGCTTATGATGAATTAACCGTTCAAGAGAGTATCAATATAGCAATCAATATTAGAGTAAAAACAAAAGACAAGAGCCACGCTCAAAATATTTACAACAGAATCGTCAATCATACCGGGCTGGATAAATTATCTGATAGAAGAGTAAAAGTTCTTTCAGGCGGACAGAAAAGGCGGCTTAGTCTGGCCCTAGAGTTAGTAACAAATCCAAGGGTTTTACTTTGCGATGAAGTGACAAGTGGTTTAGATCCAAAATCTGAAAATGAAATTGTTTCTTTAATGCATTCATTATCGAAAGATTCAGATCGTACCATTATTAATGTAACTCATAGTCTAAATAATCTTGATCTTTATGATAGCGTTATTGTTTTGTACGATGGTTTCACCGTTTACCATGGTCCTCCATCTAATCTGAATCACTATTTTAGTGTAAGTTCAGCTGAAGAAATATATCCTACCTTAACAAAAAGAGAAAATATTGAGTGGCATGAATCATGGAAGAAACACTCTTCTAAATACGAAGACCCATTATTATTACGACAAACTAATTTAATAGAAATTCATAATCAGGAGCAATTACTTTCTCAAGCTAGTGCCGCGAAACAATTTCATGCGTTAACATTAAGAAAATGGAAAATTTTCTTGAGAGACCGAACTCAAATTGTTCTTCACCTTGGAATGCTTTTTTTATTTCCAATTCTTGTTGTATTATTTGGCTTGGATGGAATTGACCAACCAAAGACAATTCCGAATCAAGACAACTCAGATGTAATCGAACAACTCAACCATCAAGTTTCTGTATCAAAGAGTCATATGAAAATTGGATCGCTAATTTCAGGATTAGTGATGTTTCAGGTAATCCTCTTGACATTAATGGCTTCTAATAACTCATCTAGGGAAATTGCTGGAGAAAGAGAAATTTTGGAGAAGGAAAAATTTTCTGGCCTTCGAATTTCAAGTTACCTATTAAGTAAGATCGGATTCTTATTGATATTGGTTTTATTACAATCAGTGTGGATGGGAATATTTGTACAAATATTTGTTCCATCTTTACCTGGCAACATTATCACCAAATTAATTGTTCTATTTTTAGTCAATGCCTCAATGACATCAATATGTCTTGGCATATCTGGTATGATGCGAAACCCTGAACAAAGTTCGCTTTTGTCAATCTACCTTGTTGGATTTCAGCTTCCACTATCTGGAGCAATACTAGCTTTACCAAACTGGATAAGCCATATAACACAACCGTTTATATCTGCATATTGGGCTTGGTCTGGATCTTTGGATTCGATGAAAGGTGAATATTTTGGACAATCGATTGATGCAGTAACTCAAGATACATCTCTCCAATCGATAAATATCTGTGTTGTATGGCTAGTTATACACATAGTTGTAGGTCTGTTTTTTTCTTATATTGGAGCAAAGAGACCACAATGGTAGAGGTGGACTGAAATATAAACATTTAAGATATTTGTAATCATAAAACAAAGATCTATTATATCTATTGTTATGTCACGAAGGGCACAAAAAGGAATCAATCCAATGATAATAGCATTAACAGGCATCATCATTGCATTAATTTTTGTGACGATAATTTTTTTATTAAAAACACAAAAAAATTCCATTCGATCAGTCAATAAATTTAATGTTAATGACTATATCAAAGAAGGTTCTACTTTACTTGGAACCGAAGGGATCGTGACAGGCACTGTTAATGAAAAACTTAGGTGGACTACAAATAGAGGTGAAGTAATTTCATTAAGGGTTGAGGAAATAAATCAACTAATACCAATATTAATTCCACCATCATTTAGAGACTTAAACATCTCAATTGGTGACAGGTTCACCTTTAGAATAGAGGTTGGAAATTCTGAAGTTTTAACAGCTAAGGAAATTATTCGTAAGTAAATAAACTAATGAAGTTAATTAGACTCATCACAAAACTTATCATTATCAACTTTGTTTTATTAGCAATAACTAATGGACAAGTTTTAACCGAAAGGCCTCCTAGCAAAAAACAAAACGTCAGTTCAGGCAATCCTGATTCTACAACCGTAATCAACCAGGAGCCAAAGAGATCAGACCAGCCATTCCTCGGTACTGACGTTCCAATTTTCAACCCTGGAACTGAGGTGTTCTCATGGGATGGTCAGAATTGGAACATAAATAATAATAGACTCATGCGAGCGAGGTTTGAAAAATATTTAAACACTCCTGCAGACGAATCAGAAGGTGACAAAGAATATAGGGAGGTGCTAAAGAACATAATAGATTCATTATCGCCACATAAAAGAGGTAAAAATCATTTACAAAATGCAATCGCACTACTTCCTCGTGCATCAAATTACAGAATTGACTCAAATCTCTGCGACTCACTATCACAAGCAATTTTAGGAGTTTACTATGGACAAAAAAATTCTGTTGCTTTAGCTGAACAAAACTCAGCTCTCAATAAGGAAAGAAAACTTCTAAATTGGAACGTTGAAGTTGCAACATCTGAAAGCCTAATTGATAAAGCTAGGAGAAGAAATTCAAATAACGAAAATTCAAATAAACAGCAAAACCAGGGTAAAACGGTATCCAATACGGGTAGAGTTGCTGGTTACATACAACGGTTAGCAGAAATTGAAGCACTTAGAATTGCAAACAAAACTAAAATTGGCATTTCTGAAGTACAGGCCAAGATTGAATTCCAAGCGTTGATTCTCCAATTCGCTGTTCAGCGCAGATGGGAACATGTCATTATTTCCACAAGAATTTACAGGCGTCTATTTAGGGACGGTGATGGAGTAATAGAAATAAAAAAAGACTCCGATGCAGACAAGATGTTAGCTAAGGGTCTAGGATTAACTCCAACGGTCACTTCCCTGGACATGTTTGCAAGTGAAGTCATAAGAGAAGTTGACGAAGCGGTTGTCGCTTTTGAATTTTTGACAGACAGAAATGAATTAGAAACTGCCTCCAAACGATTGTCTGAGGCATTTTTTATTGGTGAGTACTTACCAAGAATCAGAACACTTGACAGACAAAAAAAATTAAAGGTACAAAGTTTTGTAAGAAATGCTGACGCTTTATTAAGTGCAATGGACGTTAGGGATTACAAAACAGCAAATGAAATCATTGATAAGTTAAGATTACAAGCTGTTGATTTTAATTACTCTAAAGCAAAAGCCGGCATCGAATTTTATACCAATATGAGCAACACCAGTATTGCTCAGGCCAAAATAGCTGCTCAAAAGGGAAATACTGATGAGTATAAAAAGCAGATGCAAATGGCTATTGAGTCTTGGCCTTTAAACCCACAAATCAAGGAACAAAATGATCTCTTTGCATCGATAGCTGACGTACAGGTTACTACTCTAAATGAACTTGACACTTTACTATCCCAAGGAAACAAAAGAGAAATAATGAAAAATAGAGGTAGGTTTATTGCTGCAGTTCAAAATGATAAAAAAAGGACAGAACAATTGGAGGGTATATTAAATGAAGTTTTGTTACTAGAACAACAAATCGCAATTATCAAAGGCCTTAATGAAAACAACAATCCTTGGGGAGCTTGGGAAACAGCTAGAGAGGCACAAGGGAAATTCAACGATGACAATGAATTATTAAAATTATCAGTTGAACTTAGCGAAAAAGTATCGTCTTTCGTTCGGGTTATTAAAAGAGCAGAAAAACTTGAAAATGAAAAACACAATGGAATGAGCCTTACTTGGTACTTAAAAGCTAAAAGTATCTATCCCAAGAGTACTTATGCCAAAAGTGGCATGAACCGGCTCCTAAATACAATATTACCTGCCGACGTTGAAAATATTAGCGAGGAAAACTCATCTGAGGAAAAGCCGTTGAAATTAAATTTTTAAAGACAATATCCTGATATTAAGCTTTTGAAATCACGTATAGATTTTTCAATTCCGTAAATTATTGAATTGGATATTAAATGGTGGCCAACATTCAGTTCATGCAGGTTAGGTAACATGAGAATATGTGGTACATTTAATGAGTTGATTCCATGTCCTGCATTAACTTTGAGATCAAGTTGGTTAGCGTGAACCGAGGCCATCCTCAATCTTTCTAATTCATTATTGATTTCAATTTCTGTCTCAGAATTAGCAAATTTTCCAGTGTGTAATTCTATAGAATTTGCATTGCATGATTTAGCAAAGTCTATTTGATCTATATCAGGATCAACAAAAAGACTTACCTCTATTCCATGATCTTGAAGAATATGAGTTGTTTCCTTCAATGAATCGATATTTTCTGCCACATTTAACCCACCCTCTGTAGTTAATTCTTGTCTCTTCTCAGGGACCAAACAGACATAATCAGGAAGTATCTTAGTGGCAATAGTCACCATCTCAGAAACGTTTGCCATTTCTAAATTTAATGGCTTATCAGTAGTTTCTTTAACCTCAATTACGTCATCATCTTGAATGTGACGACGGTCTTCCCTGAGATGTAAAGTTATGCTGTCAGCACCGCCCAATATAGCAAGCTTTGAAATAGCAATTAAATCAGGCTCTGAATTAAAGTCATTTTTTCTGTATCTGGCTTGTCTGACAGTTGCAACATGATCAAGATTTACTCCAAGTTTTAGCGTACTCATAATGACTTAACCCTTGTTGACATATCAATGAAGAAAATGCCTGTGCCCTGTAAAGACCATCGAAACATTTCGTTCATCTGCTGCTTCTATAACTTCTTCATCTCTTATGGAGCCTCCAGGCTGGATACATGATGTTGCACCAGCCTCGATAGCAGAAATTAAACCATCAGCAAAAGGAAACATTGCATCACTAGCAACAGAACTTCCCTCTAAAGATAGACCTGCCTCACCCGCCTTCCAAATAGCAATACGACATGAATCAACTCTGGACATCTGTCCAGCTCCAATACCTAATGTTCTGTCTTTACCACTAAAAACAATTGCATTGGATTTAACATGCTTGCAAACCCTCCATGCGAATTTCATCGCTTCAATTTCATCAACGCTTGGAGGCCTCTTGGTTTTAACCTTTTCTTCTATTCCGTCAAGACCCAAGACCTTGGGGTCAGCATCCATAACTAAAAGCCCACCCGGTGCAGATCTCATAACAGGATCATGAATTGCTTTCGTAAAAAACTCATCAGCAACTTTTATAAGCCTTAAGCTTTTTTTCTTCTGAAGTATAGCACGTGCATCACTATCAAAATCAGGTGCAATAATAATATCCGTAAAAATCTCCCCAATGACTCTGGCAATTGACTCGTCAAGGGGACGGTTACATACAATAACTCCGCCAAAAGGAGCTTGTTTGTCGGTCTCGAATGCTTTCTCCCATGCATCTCTTAAACTTTCTCCCTCCTCTGCACAACCAACTCCACAAGGATTGGTATGTTTAAGTATTGCAACAGTCGGCCTAACAAATTCTGAGACTAATTCTGAAGCCGCTGCAATATCAATCACATTTGTGTAGGATAAATCTTTTCCTTGGAGTCTTTGAAAATAATCACCAAAATTTCCATAGAGCGAGGCCGCTTGGTGTGGATTTTCACCATATCTTAGCTCCGAGGCTAATGGCAATGATACACTGTATCCGCTATCCGTTTCTTGTGATTTATTCAAGAAATTACCAATTGTTTGATCATAGGAGCCTGTTCTAAGGAAAACTTTTATCGCCAAACGTTCTCTTGTCTTGAGACTAGTTTCACCACCAGTTTCTTCCATTTCATTAGCCACGATTTCATAATCATCAATATCTGTGATTACAGTTACTGATTTATAATTTTTTGATGCCGCTCTTAGCATTGCGGGACCACCGATATCTATATTTTCTATTGCTTCCTCCAAAGTCACATCATCTCTAGCAATTGTCTTTTCAAACGGATAAAGATTCACCACCAACAAATCAATCGGTGGTATATCATTATTCTTAGCCTGATCAGGGTCATCTGGGTGATCTCGCCTAAATAACAATCCACCATGTACCTTGGGATGAATTGTCTTTAGTCGCCCATCAAACATTTCAGGGGCGCCGGTATAATCTGAAATTTCAATAACTGGTATACCTTCATCTGAAATTGCCTTTGCTGTACCACCTGTTGATAAAATCTCTACACCCAAACTGTTTAGTCTTTTTGCAAATGGTATTAAACCTGTCTTATCTGATACAGATATTAGAGCTCTTTGAATTTTCATAATAGTTAATATGTGCTGAGATTCATAAAAACTTGGTTAATAAGCAAGTTAAATTAATTCTCATTTAAACCGAATTTATTCCTCTTATTTATTTTGGAATTAAAAAACAACGTTATTCTTACTTTTTTTTCGTGATAATGTAAGACAATCATAATTATTGCATAATTTCATGGGATTTGGACGTATATCGAGTTGACAGTGTGAGGTAATCACTCTAGGATTCACGCCCTTCAATTTTTGGGTTAATTTGTTTAGAATGAAAACTTTTTCAGCAAAATCTACTGATATTAAACGTGAATGGTTCGTAATTGACGCAGAGAACCAAATTCTTGGTGATTTAGCAGTCAAAGCTGCATCCATACTTAGGGGTAAAAACAAACCAATATTCACTCCTCATGTTGATACTGGAGACTTTGTTATTGTTATCAATGCCGATAAAGTAAAACTTAGTGGCAGAAAAGAGCAGCAGAAAATATACCACCGCTATTCTGGTTATGTTGGAGGTCACCATGAAGATACCCCTGCAACACTTCGGGAGAAAGCACCTGAGAGATTAGTAGAATTTGCAGTCAAAGGAATGATTCCGAGAAATCGATTAGGCCGACAAATTATCAAAAAGTTGAAGATTTATGCTGGCTCAGAGCATAATCACGAAGCCCAAAATCCATCTGAAATTCAACTCTAATTCATCAAAACAATTTTTTCTATGAGTGATACTTCGACAATAAACTCAGTTGGCAGAAGAAAGACAGCAGTAGCTAGAATTCAAATGAAACCTGGTGACGGTAAAATAACTGTTAACCAAAAACCAATGGAAGAATATTTTCCTACTCTAGCACTACAAAATAATTTATTGCATCCATTGCAACTCGCAAATCAACCAAAGTCATGGGATCTTAATGTAACAACTACCGGCGGTGGAGTTACAGGTCAAATTGGAGCAGTAAGACTTGCAATTGCAAGAGCGCTTCTTAAAAACGATCCTGAATTGAGAGATGCATTTAGAGCTGAAGGTCTACTTACTAGAGATTCCAGAAAGAAAGAAAGAAAGAAAGCTGGCCAGCCAGGCGCAAGAAAAAGATTTCAGTTCTCAAAGAGATAATTTTTCTTCACCTTACAAGTTTTTAAGAATCAAATTCTTGAAAGCTACCCTACTCCCTTCATTTCTTAGGAGAATCCTTGTTGGTTTTTTTAATTCACTAAAAGCACGGTTTTGAATTTCACCATTAATTAGGATTTCGGCTTGTCCATTGTTAACCCTGATTGTCATTTTATTCCATTGACCATCTAGCTCATTACTGTTTTTAAACTTTTTTGAGGAAAATCCAAGCGGATTACCGTCATCCAATTTAATTTCAGCTCTTCCTATTCTGTATATATCTCCAGATCTATTTGGGTAAATTTGAATTTCTAAATAATTCTTTTTCTCCTCATCCAAAAAAATTCCAATACCACTATCGCTGTTTCGATCAAACATTTTGTATTCGAAATTAAATTCGTAATTCAAGAAACTTCTCTTAGTCACAAGGGCACTTCTTTTACCAACATTTGTGAGAATTGTTTGATCTTTCACATCCCACCCATCATTAACAGCATTAACATTAAATCCATCAAGAGGTAATTCATCCCAGGTCGATAGATCGTTTCCATTAAAAAGAGAAATTATATTATTCACTGATGAATCATCGAATTTCAAATTTGCATTTTTCATGTTCTGTTCGACCCATTGCTTCCATTTGTTTGCAGGAACTTTCCTCTCAGCGGCATTACCTGCTGCATAATATCCAAACTCTTGTCCAGTTATATTCCTCAAGGCTTCAAGACTTCGCCATCTAAGACCAAAATCCTCATCACACATAAGTAGATCAACCAGAGGTAAAAGACATTGAGGATTTTTAAATTCAATTAATGCCTCAGATATAGCCCATTTTATTTGCTCTTCGTCATCATTAATAAGTTTTAGCAAGTAAATTTCTGAGTCTTTACCAATGAGTTTTTTTATGGTCTGAATAGAGGAATATCTAATTATTGGATTGGAACTTAAAATGGATTGTTTAACAAAATCTAAATCATCATTAGATGCCGTTATACTAGATGCATCTCTATAAAGATCCCACAAATTGCTATATTTATCTGATGCAACTTTGTCTGTGGATTTCCATAATTCTTTAATTAAACCTTTGTGTTTGGATTTAATGATCGATTGGTTCATAGCAGCTAACATTCTAATGAACTTTTCATTACTATTTTCTTTAAGAACTCTTTGAAGTCTGATTTTTTGTTCTAACGAGAGCTGATCAAGCTTTGATATAATTGCCTTCCTATCTAATAAAGGTATTTGTGAAAGTTTGATGGTAGCTCTTTCTCGCTCATCAAACTTTGTTGATTCTAGCTTACTTATAAGTTCATTAACTAACTCAAGGTCATAATTACTATTGAGTCTATTTAACAACTCAATAATGCCCTCTCTATTATCACTAAATCCAAATTCCGATAAACTCTCAGCCTTGGTAAAAAGGCACATATATTGAATTAACAAATATATTAGGAGTGAATAAAATGCCTTCATTAATCAAAAACAACTAACTCTTACCTATACTAATAAGGTTAATATACCATTCCAATAATTCAGGGCCAAAAAACAACCAAATTAATGCTCCAATAGATAAAAATGGACCAAAAGGAATTCTACTTAGGGCATTATCACCTTTTATGATTTTTCCAGGTAAGCTTATAATTGTACCAACGATAGAAGCCATGAACAAAGTGAATAAAACACCTTTCCAACCAATAAACACGCCTATCATTGCCATGTATTTAACATCACCAAAACCCATAGCTTCTCTATGATAAGTGATCCCGTTTCCACAACCCTCAACCGAAACCCAGTCAGCTATTTCAACAGAATTATTATCATAAACTATTCTATCAAAGAATACTGTGACTTTACTTGTGGCAACTAAGTCACCATTCAAATTAAAATTTTCAGTATCAAAGACCAATCTCTCTGTACCAACAAAAAAAACATCCTCAAACCTAATCTTTTGATCGTCATATAATAAGATAGGATTCTCTTCGCCTTCAATAATTCGCCATTTACAATTCGTTGTTTTACTCAAAACCTTTTTACCAAAAACAACTTTTCCAAAAACTACAATAATATAAATAATTAAAAATCCTATACCCCCTCCAATTATTGATAAAAAAACAGATTCAATTCGATCATTACTGATGTTGCCGAAATAATGACCATTCCCCATTATAGATTTAGAAATAACTGGAAAAAACAATGCGCATAAAAGCCCAAAAATGATTCCTATTTTATTTATTGAGTCAGGAATAATTTGGTGCTCGTAGTCTATAATTGATGCAGAAATTAAGAGTGATATAAATATCCATCCAGGTAGTACCAAATAGTATGTAACCTGCAAGTGACCACTACTAGTCAATCCATAGATGTACCAGCATAGCAAAAAGAGAATTCCTGTAATAACTTCTACAATTAAATATTGTATAGAGACCTTGGCTGAACAATTCTTACATTTCCCTCTCAAAATGATCCAACTAATGATTGGAATGTTTAGATAAACAGGGATTTTGTAATTACAATTTGGACAAAAAGACCTCCTAGGTTGGTTAACAGATAAATTCCTAGGTAATCTGTATATAACTACATTAAGAAAAGAACCTATACATGAACCAATAATAAATGAAACGATCGCCAGAAAAGTGATTAATGTTTCCATTTAATAATATTTTAAAAAAAGCACAATTTAAACTTATAGAAAGAAATTTAATTTATTATTCAATTAACTTTGCTATCTATAAAAAATAATAGTAATCACAACTGTGGATTCTTTCGTTATTTCAGACAAATCATTTAATTCTAGACTTCTTTTAGGCACTGGTAAATTTTCTTCCAATGCGTTAATGAAAGAGGCCATCGAAGCATCTGAAACGGAAATTGTAACAGTGTCATTAAGAAGAGCAAATTTGAGCTCAGAGTCAGACCAATCAGCTAATATCTTAGATTATATTGATGGTGATAATTGTTTAATTTTACCTAATACAAGCGGAGCAAATAATGCTGAAGAAGCTATCAGATTAGCAAGATTAGCGCAATCTGCAGGATTGCCATCTTGGGTCAAATTAGAAATTCACCCTGACCCTAAATATCTTCTTCCTGATCCTATTGAGACATTAAAAGCAACGGAATTACTTGTAAATGAAGGATTCACTGTACTTCCATACATTAATGCAGATCCTGTTCTAGCAAAAAAATTACAGGATGTTGGCGCAGCAACAGTAATGCCTCTAGGCTCTCCTATTGGGTCAAACCTTGGAATACAGAACAAAAAACAGATAGATATCATTATTGAGCAATCCACCGTGCCTGTCATTATTGACGCTGGAATAGGTCGACCTAGTCACGCATCTGAAGCCATGGAAATGGGTGCGGATGCGGTTTTAATCAATACAGCAATTGCGATATCATCTAATCCTGTTCTGATTTCAAAAGCATTTAAAAGCGCAGTGAAAAACGGTAGAACCGATCATTTATATGGTTCTCATCAAGTATCATCGACTGCATCATCAACAAGTCCCCTTAGCACTTTTTTATTCGATAATGATTCACCAGAATAATTTAAACTGAATTAATAATGACTCCTCTGTTCCTGAAAATACTCGGGATGAACTGGTTACTTATTTTAGTAACTTCTGTTCTATTGGTTATGGGAGTTTATTCTATACATGAGGCCACTTCGTATTTCGAAAATTCTGTTCTTAATTCAAAATGGTATGATCAAATAAAATGGATTTGTATAGGTATTGTATTTTTTATTGGTGCAACGTTGATCGATTATAATTGGATTAAGTGGGGTGCCCTACCCGCCTATCTAGCTTCAATTATTTTGCTTCTATCAACAAATACAGAACTTTCAGGAGCTGAAAGTTGGATAACAATTGGCGGCTTAACCTTTCAACCTTCTCAACTTGCCATAATTTCTGGCATTCTGTTCCTCGCTGTACTTTTTGGAGAATTACCAAAGAAATTTCCTATTTTCCATAATTCCTTTATCAAGATTATTATTGCTGCTCCAATTACAGCAATCCCATGCCTAATTATATTACTTGAACCAGACTTTGGCTCATCAATGGGTTGGATTGTCATATTTATGACTTCTTTACTTATCGGAAAAGTACTTTTCCGATATATCATTGTTATTGTTCAATTAGGGTTGATTGTTTTACCGATACTCTATTTTTTTGGTTTAAAAGACTACCAAAAAGAAAGAATTGAGACATGGCTTAATATGCTCAATGATAGACCAGTTGATGAGCAAGGTGCCGCATGGGTGCCTAAACATAATATGATCGCAATAGGCTCTGCTGGCTACCTTGGCAAAGCGCACGATAAGGAATCTGCAGGTAACATTAAGATTACTGATAATTCAATTCAAAGTAAATCAACGTTAGTTACAGAAATGGGATTCGTTCCTCCAAATGTTGCCATTAATGATTTCATCTTTGTAACAATAGCTGAGCGACATGGATTTAGAGGTTCATTCTTGTTACTTTTATTGTTCACAGTACTTTTATTAATTTTAACCTATATCTGCTATTCAGCTAAAGACATGACAGGAAGAATGATCGTATCTGGGTTCATTGGCCTACTTTTTTTTCATGTCTTCATGAATATTGGAATGTGCGTACTTTTAGTCCCAATAACCGGACTTCCGCTACCCTTCATAAGTTATGGGGGAACATTTATTTTAATGATGCTTTTTATGCTCGGTCTATGTCAAAGCGTATGGGTTCATCGAAACTCTAGTGCTTAAACAATTAAAATGGTGGAGTTGTACTCCTTAAGTAGGCAAAAAAATCTTTTAGCTGAGCGTCACTTAATCCGTTTAGTAGTCCACTCGGCATTAAGGACGCTCCAGTAAATTTTTTGAATTCAATTTTTAAGTTGCTGATAAGTTTGGTCGTACCATTTAATTCTCTGAAAGTTGTTTGATCTTTTGTTTCCTCTAATAAAAATCCTGAGTGAACCAATCCATCTTTTGTTTTGATAATAATATTTTCATATCCCTCTCTAATCTCTGC
>MDTA01131298.1_pt1 | contig 12802 bp, 11 predicted proteins | sample 811151 | NCBI WGS metagenome assembly MDTA01 (sample SAMN05326648, study PRJNA326480) | marine metagenome | isolation source: seawater | place: Indian Ocean: South | collected 2010
AAACCACGTTTGCGTTTTAAGGCCCGCCCCAACCAACATTAGACTTCCCACGATGTTTCGTACCATGTGATGCAGAAAGGCATTGGCCTCGAGCTCAACAATGACAAAATCGTTTTGGCGAATGACTGAAATTTCAGATACATGACGCCACGGCGTAGTGCTCTGACAGCTTGCCGCCCTGAATGCGCTGAAATCGTGCTCGCCCACGAGCAGTTGTGCACATTGGTGCATCGCTTCCGCACTCAGTGGACGTCGATACCAGGTGACCAAACCCGAGAGTTGTGCCGATCGAGTCTGTGTGTTGGCGATAATGTATTGGTAGCGCCGTGAAACAGCACTAAAACGCGCATGGAAATCACTGGAGACAGATCCAGCCCAGTGAACTGAAACGGCGTCAGGTAGCTCACTGTTAACGCCCAATACCCAGGACTTCAAGCTACGCCCAACAGGATCGTCGAAATGAACAATTTGACCGGATGCGTGAACAGCGGTGTCAGTACGACCGGCACACCAGGTGCGGATTGGCTGATTACCAATGACACTCAAGGCTGCCTCCAACGTCTCCTGTACCGTAGGCACATCTAGCTTTGTCTGAGCCTGCCAGCCGTTGAATGCCCTTCCATCGTACTCGACACGCAACGCGATTCGAGTGCCGGGCTCGAGCCTTTCATCCGAGAATTTCATTGAGCTTATTCGATGCTGTCTAACAACGATTGAGCGTGCTCACGCTGCGCCTCGTCTCCCGAGGAAAGCACCGTTTGCAATAAATCAGCGGCGCCCGCTTTATCACCCATGTCGATGTATGCGAGAGCAAGATCTAATGCAGTCTCTGCCGGATCTTCCGCGTCTAAAGCACCAGAAGCGTCAGCCTCAGCGTCCTCTGGAGCAGGTTTGGCTGCTTCTTGGAACTCCAGGTCTAGAGAGATATCGAGCGTATCGTCCAAGGCCTCAACCGCAGGTTCTGCGTCATCGAGACTAGCTAGCTCGCGCGCTGCGTCTTCACCGGACAGTGATGTTTGATGACTATCGAGACGCGATTTAGCACTCGCTAGCGCCACCTTGTCCCCTGTGCCTTCAATCAGCGCGAGTAAACCCGTCGCCTCGTCGATTCGATCGAGGGACACATAGATATCCAGCATCTTGAGCAGCCCTGATGCGTTACTCGGTTCAGCAGCTGAAGCAGCCTCAAGTGTATCTAACGCATGTTGGTGCCGACCATAGGCGACATAGATATCCGCTTCAGCCACAGCATCCGCCAACGTTTGATCCGCCGCATAGCCCGTCTGGTTGAAGCACTGCGATATTGGCCTGAAGCGGCTGGTTGATGTACGAGGTGACGGTCAGATCGCCAATACCAATGCCCATTGATGATCCCGGCAGGAACCACCAGAGCAATGCAATAAGCTTAACGCGCCTTGTGTTCATGGTGACCGATTAATACCCCCAACGCTCCTATACTAACCGCGAACTGCATTACTTGTCAGAGGTATTTTTCGATGAGAACTTCCGCAATTTGAATGGAGTTCAGGGCCGCACCTTTACGAAGATTGTCGGAGACCACCCAGAGATTAAGCCCATGCTGATGGCTGATATCAGAGCGAATACGGCCAACGAATACGGGATCAGCGCCAGCTCCATCCGATACCGGTGTTGGATAACCCCCGTCCTGTCGCTCATCGATCACTTGAACGCCCGGCGCCATCTCGAGAAGCGCTCTAGCCTGCTCCGCACTCAATGACTCGTGCATTTCGATGTGTACAGCCTCCGAGTGACCGTGGAAAACGGGAACGCGAACGCAAGTGGGGTTAACCAAAATCGAGTCATCCTCGAGAATTTTTTGGGTTTCCCACACCATTTTCATTTCTTCACGGGTGTATCCATTGTCCTGAAACGTATCGATGTGCGGCAGTGCGTTAAACGCGATGCGCTTCGGGTACACCTTTGCCTCTGCCGGCTGACCGTTAAGAAGGCGTGCCGTCTGGCTTGCCAGCTCCTCGATTGCAGACTTTCCCGTGCCGCTGACCGCCTGATACGTCGCGACATTGATACGTGCTATGCCCACCGCGTCATGAATTGGCTTTAGCGCAACCAGCATCTGGATGGTCGAACAATTCGGGTTAGCGATAATGTTAGTTTCTGTATAGTTTGCTATGGCGTGAGGATTTACCTCTGGCACCACCAGCGGAATGTTGTCATCACGCCTAAAGTGCGAGGTGTTGTCGATGACCACGCATCCAGCAGCCGCTGCCTTGGGCGCGAACTCTTCGCTAATTGAGCCACCGGCAGAGAACAGGCCAATATCCGCCTGCGAGAAATCAAACTCAGCCAGATTTTGAACGGTGATGCGCTTGCCTTTGAATGACAGGCTAGTGCCAGCTGACCGCTCAGACGCGAGGAGATATAAATTTTCGACAGGAAAATTGCGCTCCTCCAATAGCTCGAGCAGGACCTCCCCAACGGCGCCAGTAGCACCAACAATGGCTACATTGTAAGTCTTCACCAAATTTCTCCAGACATTAAGACAGGCTTGTAATAGCGGCTACTACGGCGTCGCCCATGGCGTCCGTGGTCGCAGCGTCAGCGGGTCTGCTCGCTATATCGAGGGTACGTAAACCCTGGTTTAATACGTGTTCTACCGCGGTCTCAATAGCATCTGCGGCGGGACCCTCATCGAGTGAATAGCGCAGTAACATGGCGGCCGACAGGATGGTTGCCAGTGGGTTTGCCTTGCCGGCACCCGCAATATCAGGTGTAGAGCCATGAACCGGTTCGTACAACCCTCGGGACTCCGCATTCAGTGAGGCCGATGGCAACATACCGATTGAGCCAGTCAACATGGCAGCCGTATCGGACAAAATATCGCCGAATAGATTGCCCGTCAGAACCACGTCAAACTGCTTCGGTTCACGCACTAGTTGCATCGCGGCATTATCGACATACATGTGGCTCAACTCGATTTCCGGGAATTCTGCGGAGACCTCAGTGACAACGTCGCGCCAAAGCATAGTCACTTCCAATACATTGGCCTTGTCTACCGAACACAGTCGACCGTTTCGTTTTTGAGCAAACTGGAACGCTAATCGAGCGATTCTACCGATCTCACCCTCATCGTAGACATCCGTATTAAATCCCCTTCTGACACCGTCGGCTGAAGTTTCCACGCCCCGCGGCTCACCGAAATAAATCCCTCCGGTGAGTTCCCTGACAATCAGCAGATTGAGACCCGCAACAAGATCGGATTTAAGGCTAGAAGCGTGGGCAAGCTGCGGGTACAACATGGCAGGACGTAGATTACAAAATAGGTCTAAATCGGAGCGAATCGCCAATAAGCCGCGCTCAGGCCTTTGGGCTGCAGGCAGCGTATCCCATTTTGGACCGCCAACGGCGCCCAGAAGAATGGCATCGGCTTGTCTCGCAAGTAACCGAGTCGCCTCCGGATAAGGGTCTCCATGGCGGTCGATTGCTACACCACCGAGATCTGCCGAGTCAAATACTAGGTCCAAATCAAAGACCCCGGCGGTTGCCACGAGGACACGCCTAGCCTGCTCAACCACCTCCGGGCCGATCCCGTCTCCAGGCAGGAGCAAAATACGATGCGACATCAGAGCTTCACCTCGTTAAACAACCAGGGTTGCGTTCGTCGATGATTTCGCTCAAAAGCGGTGATGGCATCTTCACGCTGAAGCGTAATACCAATGTCGTCCAGCCCCTCGAGTAAACAGTGGCGCCTGAAAGGGTCGACTGAGAAGTCGACCGGAGCACCGTCTGGCAGTGTTACTTGCTGGCTGTCGAGATCGATCGTCAGATTAACCCCTTCGCCATCCGCAGTTTGTTGGAAAAGCCAATTAACGACAGCTTCATCCAACTCGAGCGGTAACAGGCCACTTTTGAACGCATTGTTCTTGAAAATATCAGCGAAGCTCGGCGCGATGACACAGCGAATCCCGAACTGGACGAGCGCCCATACCGCATGCTCTCGGCTTGATCCACAACCGAAATTCTCTCGGCTAAGAAGGATGGAAGCGCCTGCATACTTTGGCATGTTGAGCGAAAACTCTGGGTTTAGCTTACGAGTTGCGCTTGGTGCCTCTTCGTCAAATGGATCCAGATACCGGAGCTCATCGAACAGGTTAGGACCAAAACCCGTCCGCTTAATGGATTTCAGAAACTGCTTTGGGATGATCAGGTCCGTATCAACATTGGCACGATCCAATGGAACAACCAGCCCGCTGTGAACTCGAAATGCTTCCATTAGAGGGCCTCCACGTTCGCAGGATGAGTGAAACGACCGGTAACAGCGGCGGCGGCGGCCATTGCAGGACTCACAAGATGCGTTCGACCACCAAACCCCTGTCGCCCCTCGAAGTTTCGATTCGAGGTCGAAGCACACCGCTTACCGGGCTCAACCTTGTCTGCATTCATCGCCAGACACATTGAGCATCCGGGCGCACGCCACTCCATGCCAGCCTCAGTAAATACCTTATCGAGCCCCTCGGCTTCAGCTTGCGCCTTTACTAGACCCGAGCCCGGGACGACGAGAACGCGCTCCACGTTGTCGGCTTTCTTGTGACCGCGGACAACTGCTGCAGCCGCACGCATGTCTTCGATGCGGGCATTAGTACATGAGCCAATGAAGACCATATCAACTGGAATATCGCTCAGTTTCATTCCCTGCTGAAGGCCCATGTAGTCGAGAGCACGCTCGAGAGACTTCCTGCCCGTCTCATCCTGCATGTCGTCCATGGTGGGAACCGTACCTCCGATTGACGTCACCATCTCCGGCGATGTGCCCCAGGTGACCTGGGGCTCAATGGCCGATGCATCGATAACGAGCTCACGGTCGAAGACGGCATCAGAATCGCTATGCAGGGTCTTCCAGTATTTTTCAGCCATCTCCCACTGCTCACCGGTTGGAGCCATTGGTCGGCTCTTCACGTAGTCAAGGGTCACGTGGTCAACGGCCACCATACCCGCGCGCGCGCCGGCTTCAATCGCCATATTACAGAGGGTCATTCGCCCTTCCATTGTGAGGGACCTGACCGCCGAACCGGCGAACTCGAGAGCGCAACCTGTCGCTCCCGCCGTACCAATCTGGCCTATCACCGCAAGAGCGAGGTCCTTTGCAGTGACGCCCGGCTGGGCTTCTCCGTCGAGAACCACGCGAAAATTATCCATCTTCTTAGTCAATAAGCACTGTGTCGCTAGCACGTGTTCAACCTCCGACGTGCCAATACCATGAGCGAGTGCACCAAATGCACCGTGGGTTGAGGTGTGCGAATCACCGCAAACGATAGTCATGCCAGGCAGCGTTGCCCCTTGCTCAGGACCCATGACATGGACGATGCCTTGGCGCTGATCCGCCAAATCGATCAAAGGAATATTGAAGTCGTTGCAGTTGTCATTAAGAGTCTCAAGCTGGACCCTGCTGGTAGCGTCGGCCACTCCAGCGTACCCAGCTAACGCGCGCTCATTAGGATCGGTTGATACATTATGGTCGGGCACGGCCACGTTGGCGTTTAAGCGACGCGGTGAACGACCGGCAAGGCGCAAGCCCTCAAAAGCCTGCGGAGATGTTACTTCATGAATCAAATGCCTATCGATGTAAATCAGTGCTGACCCGTCGTCTTGCTGATCCACAAGGTGTGCATCCCACAGCTTGTCGTAAAGCGTGCGTCCCATATCGGATTCCCTACTGAGGCCGACAACGATGAAGGACGCTGCGGCTGACATTGTTGAACTGCCTGCGATCACTAGTCACGCGGCGCGCGAGTTTAGCATAGATCCCGTCTATTGGGTCCATCAGGAAGGTTGTGGATAACTTTGGGGATCAATTCGCGCAAACCAGGGCCAGTGTCCAAAATGCTTTACTCCAGAGAGGAGTACTACTTTTTAAATTACGATTTTAACTCACAAAATCAGTAACTTATCGCCACACCCTCTAAAGAGCTGTCACGATAGGCTTACAGGTAATGCCCGATATCCCTTGAGGTTATATGGGGACAATTTTTAATTCGCTTCGGAAATACCGTTCTTATGCGTAAAACGCCAACACTGATGTATGTTCGGCGCCCGCTCGAAATCAGGACCCAACGACTCCCGAGTGATGTCTTCAACGCAGTAACGCTCCGTCAACTCCACTGCTAGTTCAAACCGACGGTTATTATTGGAAAAGTAGAGTACGCCGTCATCAGATAACCGATTCATGGTGAGCGATAGCAGGACCTCATGATCACGTTGCACGTCAAAGTCCGCGCTAGTCGATTTCGAATTAGAGAAGGTCGGTGGATCCAATAAGATCAGGTCATAAATACCCTCCTCCTCTTGAAGCCATGCTAGAACGTCACCCTTTACAGCGCGATGTTTTTGATCCGATAAGCCATTAATCGCCAGATTTTCACGATACCAATCTAGGTAGGTATTGCTGAGATCAACACTCGTAGAGTATCGAGCGCCGCCCAAGCCGGCATGCACACTAGCGACCCCTGTATAACAAAAAAGATTGAGGAATCGCTTACCCGCACTTTCTTCCCGAATACGGGCTCGAATCGGCCGGTGGTCTAGGAAAAGGCCAGTATCGAGGTAATCATAGAGATTGACCCACAACTTCGCCCCAAGCTCGTTAACCAAGCGTCGTTCGTTCCGAGTTGAGACGCGCTCGTATTGTTGAAGGCCTCGCTGCTTTGAACGACGTTTAACCGCTATTTCTGAGCGATCTGCAACGTTAAAGACGACCTGAACAGCATCTAGTACCTCATCAAAGCGTCGGTTGGCATCAGCTTCCTTGACCGACTTTGGGGCGGCATATTCGGCCATGTGAATATCGCCACCATAAACGTCAATAGCGACGGCATATTCAGGCATGTCCGCATCATAGACACGGAAGCACTCCACCTCATTCGCCTGTCGCCACTTAGCAAGCTTTTTCAGGTTCTTTAGTAGGCGGTTCGCCACCATTTGCCCACCCGCCGAGAGCACGGGCAGTGAGGACTCTTCAGTCTCGGTCGCTAGTGGAGACGTTGCGCCGCGTAATTTGTTGTCAGCGCCCAACGAGAACAAAAAGAGCGTAATGTCCAAAGGACCACTTTTCATCTTGTAATTCTTGTGACTTCGCAGACCTGTGGCACGCGCGTGTGCAGCATCAGCGGCAATGACTGACGCATCCCATCCACCAAATTCCGAGTGCATCACCTGACCCAGCGCCGCATACAAATTTGCCGCCGCAGACGGCGTGCTTAGTCGCTCACCCCAGGGCGGATTGACGACTAATAATCCTTTGTCCATCTTCTGATGTGTGGGCTTGGCAATATCTGATAGCTGTCTGACGCGGACACGAACAAAGGAACCCAGTTGCATGCGGCGGGCATTTTCCTCGGCGCGGCGGATAGCACCCAAATCCCCGTCGTAACCCCTTATTTCAGCACCCTCTGGCAGCGATGGACGCACCTTGGCTTTTGCTTCGCCCAGGATAGCTTGCCACTGATCGAGCCGGTGGCCGAGCCACCCCATGAAACCAAAACGCTCCCTGTGAAGCCCCGGGGCTATATTTAAAGCGATCATTGCCGCCTCAATCAGAAGCGTTCCCGATCCACACATCGGATCAATCAAACTCTCACCGCGCACCACTCGCTCAGCCCACCCTGAACGTATCAGTAGCCCCGCGGCTAGATTTTCCTTTAGCGGTGCTTTGCCACCATCAAGCCTATAGCCCCGCCTATGTAGGCTATCGCCGGACAAATCAACGCTGAGTGCTAGCTTGCCTTTATTCAGCTGTGCAACAACGCGCAGATCAGGGCGCTTTGCATCAACTGAGGGACGCTGACCCGCGTGCTCTCTAAAGAAGTCGACTATTCCATCTTTTATTTTCAACGCGCCAAAATGGGTGTTCTTGATGTAATTCGTCTGCCCTCGAAACTCAACAGCGAAGCGGGTTCGTGCTGTCATGTGGTCAGACCACCGTAAACTCCGAGCCGCCACGTACACATCGTCCGTGCTCACAACGGCCGTCTCCGAAAGTTTGAGAAGAATTCGATTCGCCAGCCGACTCCACAGACACGCCCGGTAGGCAACCGCTAGCGGCCCACTGAAAAACACACCTGCTGGTGTCTCTCGCACCTCGGTAGCGCCCAGTTCTGCCAGCTCGTCTACCAGCAAAGTTCCCAACCCCACGGGACAGGTGGCGAGGAAAGATAATGGGTTGGTCATAAAGTCGACTCTAGATCGTTAATACGGCGCAGGGTGGCACGCCACTCTTGATACTGCTGCTCCAGCGTTCCAGAGAGTTTAAACACTTGCTCGTTGGCATACACCGCGGTGGCACGCGTTTCGTTTTCTAACTCCAGCACCAATTCAAACAGTTCCTGCTCGTGGATCTTAAGTGATCGATGCGCTGCATACACGGCTTGCAGTCGTGTAAATGTCGATTCATTTCGCAACGTCTCAGCACTTACGCCCCGCTCGCGCCGCAGATCCAACCAGTCCAACTGCTCCTTGCTAGATTTCATCCAGAGGTAATAAGCATCGCTGACCTCTCGTGAAACATTGGCCAACTGCTCATCGATCGTATCCACAAACAGGAGTTCATAGTCTCGCAACCGATTCAGTCGAATGAGCATGGGATCCTCGCGACTCGGCTCTCTTCGAACGCTGTAAAGACCGGCCTCTCTCCCCAAATAATCTGGAAACGCCTCTGGAACCAACTCGCTGGCATGCCGTAATGATGACAGCGAGCGTAAATATGTCTCCTGATAGGATGCTGATGACACCGAATGCACGATGTCATTGACCATCGTGACGTAAAGATCTGCGAATGGGTCGGTCTTATCGTTGGTGTAATCGTCATTGACCGAGATATCGCGATATACGGAGGACCACATGGTCTCACCCGCAACAGAGCGCACGATAGCGTCAACAACAAGTTCACGTCCATCAGACGCCAATATGGACAACTGTACGGTTAGCTGCGGTATCACCGAGGGCTCCGGGAAAAGTCGAATGACCCCCCAATCCCCGTCACGTTCAAGTTCGCCTCTGAGACGCTGCCCGATCAACAGGGCTTCGGTCTCCCTGAAGGCAGATTCCATATCGGTGCCACTTTTATTCCGAACCTTGGTACTGACCGAGATACCCACATCCAGCCGTGCTGGGGCACTACCCACCGACCGGACAGATTGTCCTACAACCCTTATATCACCATCATAAGTGGGCGCTGCAGTTGTCGCGTATGACAGCAACGCAGTAATAGCCAACACCAAAAAATGTGGTCTGCTACTAGACCATTTGTTTGCAAGTATCGCCATCATTGCTGCGTTGAGCACACCTTTCCTCGTGTCAATGTCCTTTCACATCGGTACCCCAAAGCATCCGGATCGTAGGGCGTAAAATACTGACTGACAACGAGAGGAAAGCGCGTTGAGGTGGTCTCTACTGAGGTGACCAACAACAACATGTCTGGCTTATCAGATCGAGACAGGCGATGTGTCACGTCTAACCCTTCTTCCAGCTCCAACATAAAGAATAATTGTTCCCCATCCCAGCCGCAGCGTTGTATGCCAAGCGTATCCACCGTGATGCTCAGTCCTGATCCGTCGTACTCACATACCAACGCAAAGCTTTTGTCTCGTTTGACCCTGATACGAGCGTCGTTCTGGATGACCTCTAAGAGGACTGGCTCGGTAATAATTTCCGCCAATCGAGCTAACGTGACTAAATCGCTTTGGTCGGGTAACGGGCTTCCCGCATAACCTCGCCCCTCCTCAGCAAGTCTGGCACGGCGGACGGCTTCCCTTTGCACCCGGCGCGCAATCGAGCTTAATTGATCTTGCAGATTGTCGCTGCGGGCAAAGTCGATTTCCCAGTGACCTGTCATATCGACAGGCGTCGCAACACGAGTAACCGCCTCAGTGTGCCGCTCCTGAGCACACCCAAGTGATAGAGAAAGCCAGCCGATGGCTAGGAGGCGCGAGAGCTTACGGTGAAAAACAGTCACTTCAAGCGAACTGGTCAGGCCAGTGATTCTCTCAACTGGAACTTCAGTACCTTACCGGCCGGGTTTCGGGGAAGCGCGTCAACTACGTGCAAACGCAATGGGAGCTTGTAACGCGCTAGCTTGGTTTCGGCGAAGCTCCGCAATTCTTCGAGCGACAGATCCGCATCTGGAACCAGTGCCGCCACGGCCGTCACAGCCTCACCCCATTTATCATCCGGCAAACCGATAACCGCCACTTCGGCCACAGCCGGATGTTCAAACAAGACGCTCTCAACCTCAGCCGGATAGACATTTTCACCACCCGAGATAACCATATCCTTTAGTCGATCACAGATGTAGAGATATCCCTCCTCATCCAGATAGCCAACATCACCGGAGTGGAACCATCCAAGCTCATCAATAGCACTGGCCGTCGCGTCAGGTCGATTCCAATAACCCTTCATGATGTTTGGGCCCTTGATACAGATTTCACCTCGCTCGAGCGCCGCGACAGGCGAGTTAGAGCCATCCACGATACGAATATCCGTGTGAACCGGTGGCAGACCCGCTGAACCCAGCTTCTCCAAACATCGCTGCGGCCCGAGGAAGGATGCGAACGGGCTGGTCTCGGTAAGGCCGTAACCCTGGCAGAAACTGATACCGCGATCCCCGTACAGTGAAATCAAAGACTCGGGACACGGTGCCGCGCCGACAATCAAGATGTCGATAGACGACAGATCTGTGTTTGAGAATGCAGGGTGCTGAGACATGAAGAGGAACATGGCCGGCGCGCCGAACATGTGAGACACCTTGTAACGCTCAATCGCTTGGAGAACCGCCTCAGGTTCAAAGTGTCGGAGTAACACCAGTGGGCTGCCCATTTGAAAGGCCGAAATCGTCATGACGTTCAAGCCGCCAATATGGAATAACGGCGCGGCGGTAAGTAAGACGTCGGTGTTTTTAGCACCGAAGGCCAGGTTTGCATTGACGTTATTCCAGACGATATTGCCGTGAGTCAACATCGCGCCTTTTGGCAGCCCCGTTGTGCCGGAGGTATACATAATAAGTAAGGTATCGTGCGCGCTAGAGCTAGCGATTTCTGGCGCAGCATCGGCTTCTTGCATCGCCTGCTCGAGGCAGTCATAGCAAGGGAGCGTTCCCTCCACCGCAAAATAGTGATGACAAGGCAATCGATCTCGGACACTGTCGATCACGCCGGTCAATTCGGGGTCTACCACCAAAGTGTGCACACCAGCATCACCGATAATAAAAGCAAGTTCCTCGCCGGTTAGCCGGAAGTTCAACGGAACAAAGACAGCACCCAAACTAATGGTGGCAAACATCGTCTCAATAAAGCCCGGCTGATTAAAACCAAGAAACCCGACCCGATCGCCGACGCACACACCCCGGCTACTCAACAATCCCGCCTGTTTTCGAACACGCGTTGCGAATTCCCCGTAGGACGTGGTCTTACCCTCGAAAATAATGGCCGTATTTCCAGGGTTCTGTTCAGCCTGCTTTATGACCTGTGCAGCAACATTAAAATTGGGTTCGGGGCGGTGCATGTGGGTCTACCTCTTATTCACTATATTGCTTTTTAGCAACTTTGCTTTTCATTGGGTTGACTGGGTGAATTCTCGCTTGAGACTCACGGGGGTATCGACACCACCCAAAAGTCAGAGAACGCTTGCTTCACCCCAGGTATTGAATCCTGCAATGGCAGGAGTTCCCGGCAAGTACATCTGCTCAATGGCATCAATACCAAACCCAGCATCTTGCAATAGCTGTCTCGTATCACGCGTAATGTGGCAGCCACCAAAGAGTCGCTTCCAAACTGGATTAACTCGACGTTGCCATTTTGCGACTGACTCGTCAGGCGCAATGCCATGCTCACAGAAAAAGAGCGTGCCATCGGGTTGTAGCATTCGACGTGCCTCAGCCAGCGCTGCATCAGGGTTAGGAACCGTGCACAACGTAAAGGTAATCAGCACTGAGTCAAACGATCCACTCTCAAGCGGTATGTCCTCTGCAGAACCCTGAATGAATTCGACATTAACGTTCGCTTGATCAGCCCTTTCGGCGGCCAAATCCCAAGATTTACTGCAGGGATCAATACCCACAACTTTGTCAACGCGATCGGCCTGATAGTGAGGCAGATTGTGTCCCGCACCAATGCCGAATTCGAGGACCCGGCCGTGGGCGCGGGGAACTACCTTTTGTCGCTGTCGTATGACTGGCTTTGTTCCGCAAGCGCAGGTTACCAATCGAGGTACAACATAATCGTTATAAAGTCCCATCAATCCCCCTCCGAATGTTATCTCTAAATCACAACCCCAAAATTTAGTCTATGTAGGCCTCTGAGTCGATTACGCGCATTTCAGTCTCAATCCACGCCTCGATACGCTTCATAAATGCGATAGCATCTTCACCCTCCTCCGGCTTGAGGGCCGGACCGATTGAGATGTCCACAGTTCCGGGGATAAAGCGCCACGTTTTTCGCGGCCAGCAACGCCCAGTCGCTGCAGCGACAGGAACCACCACCGCCCCGGTTTCAAGGGCCAGTCGAGCTGCACCGGATTTGTATAACAGTTGATCACCTCGTGCTGCCCGGGTGCCCTCGGGAAACATGATGATCCACTTTCCCTGATCCATTAAATTCGCGCCAATCGAAGCCACACGCTGCCAGGCATCGCCCTTAGCACTTCGATCAATCGGGACCATGTGCAGACGACCAATCGCCCAACCGAAAAAAGGCACCCATCGAAGTTCCTTTTTGTAAACATAAGCGACGGGGTTAGTCATGACACTCGGAAAAAAGAAGGTTTCAAATGTAGATTG
>MDTA01151486.1_pt1 | contig 12800 bp, 13 predicted proteins | sample 811151 | NCBI WGS metagenome assembly MDTA01 (sample SAMN05326648, study PRJNA326480) | marine metagenome | isolation source: seawater | place: Indian Ocean: South | collected 2010
CCTATTTTAGTCTCAAGATAATGTACAGACTCGATAAATCGAGTCCAAGCGTGTGTGGTAAATTGTGTGTGTGCGTAATGCACTTAATCTTTCAGTTGGAGGCACTTCTAGTTAAAACTAGTATACCATGCAGGTTGTCCAACAACCTTCCAATCAGTATTCATCACTCACTTCTAGGTAAGAGGGTGTGTGAACCGTCTTACCTTCAGCCCCTGTAATATTCCGCACATCGGGAGGTTTCACGAACCTCCGTCATAATCCCTTTCTCTAAATCATTGACGAGTTGGGGTCACTAGGTGACAGCCAAGTACGCCTCAAAAAGGCCTTAGGCCAGGAGATAGTTATACGGTTACCATCAGGCAAATCTAATCAGGACTGTTTTGAGAGCCCTCGATTATGTCTAGTGCAACATTAGTTGCTCACACTCACTTGTTCATATATTGGTCTATGCCAGTTTGTTTTAACAAGTCTATTGTGTGTCACACTTCTCTCGGTGGGGGCGGTACAGCTATGCTGCTACCCTCGGCTTTTGAAAGCTGAGTCCCCCTACCGAGGGGGAAGGAGGGGCGTCGTTCCACGCAATCAGCGTGGGAGCTACGCTTCCCGTCCTTCATATTGTAGCGACGCTCAAGGTAGTACTACCTTGACATCTATTACCGCCACTGGAAGACAACAGCAGCAGGGGAGCTGCTGTTGTCAACGCTGCCTGTGTACGCATACACAGGAATCAAGTCGCACTTTATTTGGTAGTGCGCCACCATTCAAGCAGATTCTTCTTCTTCCCTGATTGGGATGAGATATCGAGGGTCTTCCTCTTCAACCTCTTCAGTAGTTTCAACTGGTCCAAAGAACACATGATTTAGCATTTCGCCGGAATCCCCGGTTTGTTCTTTCGGGATAAGTCCGTCTTGCTTCAGTACCTCGACCAAAAAGTCGTTAATACTGAGGTCATTTTCTTCAGGAATCTCCCTAATTTCTTCTAGAATAGGGCGAGTTTCTTCAGCTTCCCTGTCTTCAAGTATCATTTGATACTCTTGGAACATGTTTGGAGGGTCTTGCGTACTTTGAAGTTTCCGAATTTCTTCTTTCATTTCGTGTACAGCGTCCCAAATGGCTTGGTGCTCAGCACCGTTGCCATTTATGTCTTGCATACGCTTCCAAGTCAACGAGTCCTTTTCACTAGCAAATCGCATTCGAGTTTCCTCCATGAAAGCGCTCAGGTCACCCCGAAGCTCTTCGAGATTATGCCCTAAAACGGCATGCATCTCGCGAGGGATTGCTTTTACTAGATTGTCCATAAGCTCGCTGTCAAAGCGGTCCAATTCTGCGTTCATTTTCGCCCACTGCTCTTGAGAGTCGGCTTTTAACGCAATCATAGTCCTGACAAGAAGTCCTTGCACCTCTTCGGTGCTTGCTTCTCCTGAATGTAGTCTGTCAACGATGTAGTCAAGTCTTTTTTGCGACTCAGACCTTACTTCGTTAACATTCTTCATTGTGTCGTTTTCCAGTGAAATGACATTGATGTCAGTTTCATCTTGCTTGTGCTGCATTTTCTTGAAGCGCCATTCGTAATACATATGAGCAATTAGAAGAACACCTATTGCTGGTGCTCCAAAGTCAGTCAGTATTTCTAGCGCTATTTCTAACAGTTTCGTAATCATAGTTACTCTTATCACACTGGAGGCAACAGCAGCAGGGGAGCTGCTGTTGCCATCGCTGCCTGTGTACGCATACACAGGAATCAAGTCGCACTTTATTTGGTAGTGCGCCACCATTCATAAGCAAAAGCGTAATAGCTCAGTCTCTGTATACTGAGCGCATGCGTTCTAGATTTTCAGCCATTCTGCGGCCTTCAAAATCATTGACATAGACTTCTCTTACTTTTGAGTCATCATATAGAGATACATTGAAGCTAAATCCTGACCCATCTTCTCGGCTAATACCTAGTAGGTATACGAGTCTCTTTTGGCCATTTTCATATAAAATGAAGCTTCCATCATCTGTTCTCATTAAGTCAAATAGACCATCAATGTCAGTACACAAATGGTTATTCGCATCAATTACTATCTTTTCTTGCTTTCCAGGTTCAGGTTCCATATTTTGTTCACCTTCCTTATTCACACTTTTGCCCGCATTTCTATCCTCCTTTTTGCGGGTCTTAGGTCGTTTTAAGAGGAAATCACTCGACAGGACTGAGTTTTACTTGTCCGTAAGTCTTGGTATTGAGGATAGCTGTTCTAGGTGCTGTCTTGAAGCTTAGAACGAGGGCTTCTAACATTACACCCTCATTCTTGGTAACTTCGCGAGTGACAGGTACACCAGCGGCATCTCTCAACAAAACTAGCACAATACATGCGCTCATAGTGAGTGATTTCTTCATTATTTCTTGCTTACGAGCGAGGGTTTCAGCAGCAGCCTTAACGCTTCGCTCTCTCGTGTTTTCTTGAAATTTAATATTCAATTTGATTTAATCACAACCTGGAACGAGTCCCCTCGCTCCATATTGTAGCGACCCTGAAGGTAGTACTACACGGTCAATGCTCGCTGCTCGATAACAACCCAGCCTTCAGCAGGGTTTGGAAGATGAGATGTAGTAGGAGAATCTCCTTCAATCCATCCATATGCGGGGTTTGGTAGTGGTAATAGCTTGTGCAAATCTAAAGACCAGTAGGTAAGAGTCTCATTAGACCCGATTTTGCGCTCAGTATGCTGCCAAGTAAACTGTGGGCGCTTACGAAGTAGGTTAATCAAACGCGCCGAGGTGATACCGTCTTTGGTACGCTCGTTATACCAGTCTCTAATTTGATGAAATGAGAGAACATCTATGTTTTCGTTCTCTTCGTATACCTTGAAGCATTCTTCTAATTTCATCACTGTTCTCTTAAACTTGGCCATTTCTATTCCTCTTTATTCAACAGACCGTGCTGATACTCGTTTAGAATGCGCGCAAGCGTCTCCCAAGTAGACTCATTGTTTACTTTGAATTGCTTGAGACGCTGAATATCGTACTTACGAACTCTAATCGCACTCATAGAGTCTGCAGTGCCCATTGTTATGTGCATCTTCCCGGTGCATATAAGCATTGTGAACGCTTACATAGTCATTTGAATGATACTTAGGTTTAAGGTCAGACCGAAGCTCAATAACAAATATGGCAGAAAAGCAGACTTTCACCTATTATCTGACAATTGACATAGACGCAATGAATGAAGAATCGGCAATGAAAAAGCTAGAAGGCTGGGTTGAACCCACTCTTGCTCTAAAGAAAAACGCTGATTTGAACCTAAGTGCTATCGAATTCGACGAACCTGAGGAAGAAGAAGGCGAAGATACAACAGAAGAGGTAAAACCATCTATTGTTCAAGCAGCAATGAAGTCAAAGAAGCGACCTGAGCTAAAAATCCCGGAAAAGGATGACTTCGACTATGATAACATCCCTGATTGGGAAGAATTAGGAGAAGAAGAAGCACCAAAGAAGGCCAAAGTTATCATGCCTGATGTAGGGGAAGATGATGATGACCTTAGTGGACTATTAGATGGACTCGACGATGACGAGGAAGACGCCGACGAGGATGACGAGGATGATGACTGGGACTGGGATGACGGCGAATGGTGATGTCCTCTCACCTTTTGGTAGCAGACTTTTGCAGCTAAATGAGCTAGAAGACCTAGAAGCTAGGCTTAGGCTATTGCTTGTAGCACTTGTAATCGGGTCACTTTATTCTGCTTTACTACTAGTGGTACTACAATTTACTCTAAGTGATGTTCTAATTATGCTTGGAACCATATTCATCGGCTATCGAGCAGTTAAAATCAACGAAGAAATCTATGAAATCAAGCAGTACCTTCATGGTGAGGGAGTACTTGCGCTAGAATAATGCACTACTTAATGCCGAGCCACAAAGTGCTTTCTCCCCTTGATGCTGAAAAGGTCCTGATGGCTAAGTCCATCAAGTTAGAGGAGCTACCTCCACTAATGTACCAAGATGCTGCACTAAAACATCTTAGAATGAAGGGCGAAGACACCCCCATTGGCTCAGTGGTCGAAATCTTAGTCATTAGAGGGCGCTTTAGCGATGACGATGATGGAGACGACAGTACTCGCGCTAGAGTGAAGTATCGCGTCATTAAAGGTGTATGATATGGAATACGAAGTTTGGACCGATGGTAGCTGTATCAAGGACCACGAAAGAGACAGCACTGGAGAATGCGGGGCTGGTTATGTCATAGTCGAAAAGGACAGTGGCAATATCTTACACCTTCATGGGGAATACATCGGAATCACTACTAATAATATGGCCGAATTTATAGCTGTCGAGTTGGCCTTAGAAGACTTAGTCTCAAGAAAATTAGGCCCTAGTGTCCATATTACAATAATTAGTGACTCTAAAATGGTAGTCGAGGGTCTCCTAGAAAACTACAACATACGAGAACCAAAGCTAAAGAAGATGATTGAGAAAATCAGAAAGCTGGAGGATAAGTTAAATGGCGTACCACAGTACCAGTGGGTTAAAGCTCATGTTGGTACTGAGCTAAATGAAATGGCCGACTGGTTGGCCTATACCGCAGCGAGGGGTTGAAATGGTAATACAAGAAACAAGTATGGAGCCAACGCTCGTTACCAGTTTCTTTTGGTTTTTCTCAGAAGATGAAATTCTTGAACATGGGAAAAATAAGGTCAAAGCAAGAATAGAGGTAAACGAATTAAAGTGGTTTCCTCGCACTGCACAAGAAGCATATCGCTGGTATATGTACTCGCCAAACGCAGTCAATATTAGAGCAAAAAGCGGGTTAGTCACAATCTGTAAGGTAACAAACAACCCGTATGAATCAACTGGTAACTTCCTAAACGGAGAACCAATGCCTGAAGATTGGCTATACCATGAGCTGATTGACATTCAGGATTCGGTTGATATCGAACCCGATTTCGATGGCCCTGTGGTCGAAGGCCCATTTTCAGCGGAGTTTGTAATTATCCCTAAAACCGACTATACTCTTCACGACGCAGTAAAGCAAGTGGGAGCTATTCATCATGGTATGATGAGCCCTGGAGAAATTATGCGTCTAAGCGGAGACCGCGTAATACGACACGAGGAGGTATATGAGACTCCGCGCCAAAGTAAAAGTGCTATCCCTGAGATTCCTAGACCTATTTATGGCGGAGTAGCGGACTTGCGACTAGGCAGCTATGGAGACGACGCTTGTTTTACTTGTGGACATACTGGGAACCCTGATGGTAAGAGGGCTCATACCTGTCCAGGCCACTTTGGCAGAATCAACCTAGCGGTTCCTGTTCCTAATTATCTATATCTAACAGGCGACATAGATAGCTCCCCATTAATGAAGGTTCTAAAGTACACCTGCCGTAGTTGTTCTAAGGTAGTCCTACCTGACGAGTACCTAAACCCACTAATTGAAAATGCAAAGAAGATAATGTACGAAAACAAATTCACTAGCCCTGATGGCTTTGCTATGATTCTCAAGGCGCTCAACGACACATACAATGCCTATTACAAGGAAGGAACAAGAAACTTAGGCCCATATCAAATTGCTCAAGGCGGGCCTGTACCCACTCCTCTCTCAACAAAGGTCAACCACTGCCCTCATTGTAATGAAAAGTCACCAATACTGATGTTCAAGATGAAATTCGGCTGGGGAAGAACAGGAGAGTTTTTCCCAAAAGCAGGGGATAGACCAAGAGATGAATTTCCGAGAAAAGATGTAGTGGACTATGAAACAGTATGTAGGTCTCTTGAGAATATACCAAATGACCACGCGATAGCGTTAGGGTTTAACACCGAGCTTGACCCAATTACAGAAGAGCCTCGCGCACATCCAGGGTACTTATTTTGGAGGTACTTACCAGTAGCACCTAACAACATTAGGCCACCTCAAGAGTCACCAACAGGTGCTTTAGAGATGAATGACCTAAACAAACTGTATATCAATGTCGTAAAGGCTAACCAAGCCCTACTAGACGCTCAAGGAGCTGACCGATTCAAGGCAAGAAGAGCAGAATCTGTCTTGTTCAAAGCCTGTACACAGGCCACCAGTACTCAGACCGCATACGGTACGCCAGCCATGACAATGAAGTTTGGCGGAGATAGCGCAGTAAACTCCGCACTACAAGGGGTTTATGACAGAATAAAGCCACCAGGCGACAAAAAGAACCACATAAGGAGAATCAATCAGTCTAAAGTAACCGAACACACACTTTACTCGGTAATCACTCCTAACCCTGCGCTTAGACTAGACGAAGTAGGAGTACCAATAGGCGCCTGTATTCGCATGACTGTTGCGGAGAGAGTCACTAAAGAGAATATAGAGGAGCTAAGAAAGGCAGTAATCAAAGGCTACCCCTATGAGAAAAGAGCCATTGTTTCTCTCGATAAGTGGGATATCGACAAGTATTACACGAAAGATGACGAAGGTAACTTCATTGGTGGGGCTAAGTACATTCAAAGGCTTCGCCCGACAAAGAACCTAGTGTCTTTAGAAGATGGGCCAAATACTGTCTATGACCCATTCGCAGTTGATAGCAAGAACGGTTGGGACTATCCTGATGAGCAATTTACTTGGAGAAGGGAGATAGAGAGGCCGATAAGAGCGAAGTATAAGCTAAAGGGTGACGAAGCGGGAATGGAAGACGAGCTTAAGAGAGCTAGAAGAGACTTCACTTACGAATTCGCTGTAAAACAGCGTACTAGAGTTGCAGATACACTAAGAGTGGGGGACATTGTTCATCGCTGTCTAAGAAAGCACGATACTATCCTCTTTACCCGTGCACCTGCTCTCCACCGTCAAAATGTTATGGCTGGCAAAGTCGTACCTCTCCCTCAGAAAGCATTTTCATTCAACCCTACTATTTGTGTCCCATTCAACGCTGACTATGACGGAGATACTATGAGATGCTTCGTACCACAATCCCCCGAAGCTATCCAGGAAGCAAAGGACATTCTAGATGTAAACAAACAAATCATGCACTCTAGGTACGGAAGACCTACTATTGCTTCCGACCAAGACGAAACATCAGGTGCGTACTTGCTTACCTTCCCGAACAAGTCTAAGCTAACCTACAAAGGAAAGGACACAACCATTAGTTACAATGCTTATCAAAAGTTAGATGATGATGAGAAAAAGGAATTCAAGGGACCTTATGGTACATTTGATGGAAAGATAGGCTACGATAAAGATGGGTATGTGTACTTTACTAGGAAGGCATTAATCGAAATGCTAGGACTAGTCTATACAAGAGATGATGAAGGGAACATAAAGTATGTTACTGACCTACCTGAGCCTGACTTCAAGAAAAAATACTACACTGGCAAGTCAGTAGTGTCTATGTTTATCCCTGAGGGAATCAATTGTGATTGGAAAGACTCGACAGGCGCACCTGTTTCTATCCGCAACGGTGTTCTTAGGTATGGTACACTAGACGCAAAGGGCGTAAAGAATGGCTCTATGGTACTAGGCGCAGCATTCGTTTATCATTACAACTACGAGCTAGGCATTAGAAAACTAGCGGACTTCATTGACCACATTAACCGCCTATTCTTCGCTGCTCACTTGTATGTGGGCTATACTATTGGTATAGAGGATGTTTCACTAAGAGACCCCGAATTTATTGAACAGAAGAACCAACTGTATAACGAAGCGAATGAAAAGATACGAATAGTAACGGAGGCGTTCTTTACCAAGTCACTAGATAAGCTGCCCGATGAATACTTTGAGGAGTATTCTCGCCATTGGATTACTTACGACCCTCTTGGTTGGACCGAGTTAGCAGTTTCTGAGATTACAAACGAGTTTGACGATGAAATTATCAAGCTAACTAAAACCCTTCAAGGCACTGCTAATCAAATGAACATCGCAGTTGTTTCAGGTGCCCGTGCAGGTAATCTAAACATTCAGCAAATGTCAGGCGCTTATGGGCAGATAAAAGTGGGTGGCAATAGGATAATGAGTGGTATCAAAGTAGGCCGCCTTCTTTCTCACTTCTCAGGAGGTTACTCTATTAGCGGTTCTTACGAGCAACAGGCAGACCCTGAATTTGAACCCATAGTTACAGAAAACCCACCTGATTACTCCGGTGAAGCATTTGGTTTTACTCCTGACTCCTACTCCACTGGTATGTCTCCAAGACAGTACTTCCTGGGTTCTATGGCGGGTCGTCGTGTAATGATGGAGTCATCCATGGGTGCAATTCAAGACACTGGATATCTTGAACACAGACTCAAGCGCGCGTCTGAAAACTTGATGGTTGACGATAGAGGGTATCTAGTTAACATGAGATTAGGTAAGGTATTGGCCCTTCAAACTGGAGAAGATGGACTTCAACCATTCCATGCGCGAGGTCCTGACAACCCTCGCGGAAAATCACTTTCACTTCAGCCACACTTTATCGCGCAGCTGTGTAAGCACGGAAACACGCTTGAAGACCATTGTGACATGTGTCAAAAAGCAACACAGTATAGTTTGAGGGGCAAAGCTTCCAGGCTGCCGCAAAATATTCTGTCAAAATTGACAAAAAAACTGGAGACGAGAGAAATAGAGGACCCGGTATCTTACTTTGCTCGCGCTTATGACTACTATATCGAAAGTAAGGCGCGACCAGGAGAGATGATTGGCGCGACAGGGGCCGCGAATGTAGGAGAGCCAGTAACACAAGCTGGATTAAGAGCATTCCACGGTGGAGGTAAAGGAACAGTACCAACTACTGACCGTATCATTCAGATTCTTGACCTATCTCGTTCAGCTATCCAGCAACCACTCACCAAATTCTATCTAAAGGATGAGTACAATGACGAAGAAACCGCAAAGAAGCTAGCCAACTTCTGTTCGACCCTGTATTTAGACGATGCAGTAAAGGTGTATAGATACATACCTGAAGAACAGGCTATTGATGTAGTCTATGACCAAGATGTAGTGAATACCTTTGAATTAGACTTAGACTTTATTCAGGAATTCGTAAGCTACAAGGGAGGTAATCAAGACCCTCCGTTTAGGGTTAATGAAACACCCGAAGGACTACGAATCAGAACAACAAGAGCCCCTGAAATGGATATTGATTCTTACTTACTACTACTAAAGGAGTCGATAGGAAGGTATCAGATAAACGGACTTGTCAACGGTGGAAGAGCCTTCGCTAACAAAGACCAGCACCCAGCCGAGGATATAGAGCGATGGTCGGTCTTAGTAAAGGGCCCTGCTGAACCAAAGCCAGGCAAGTCTAACCCAATGATGGAAAACGCGTATGACCTAATGGGGGAGTATTATGACGAATACCTTACAGTTTGTAATGACCCATTTTGGGTAGCACACGAGTACGGCTTAGAAGCGGCCTTAGCTTGTATAAAGGAAATCTTCAACGCGCAGATGAATTCCAAGAACGGGCTAGGTGAAATAGACATTAGGTACATTGATGCACTCATTGACAACATGGGCAGTACAGGCTATCTCTCAGGACTAGCAAAGAGTGGGCACATGGTGGCTAACTCCACTTCTTTACTTGGAGGTATAGGAGGGGAAGACCCCGGAATGTCGCTACGCGCACATCCTCTAATGGCGACTACTGATAACCTAGACGGAATGGTGGAAGCTATTACAGCTGGCAGAAACCTGTCGATAGGAAAGTCCTATGCCGAAAGGAAGTCATCTAGTGAGTAACGCTTCTTTTCGTAAAGAGTATCAATATCCCAGCCCATACCAAAGTAAATGTTCTCAAGCTTCTTGATTACATGCTTTTCAGCCAAAAGTGCGTAGTCAAGAGTGTAATCAGCAATTTGGTCTAACTCGTAAAAGCCAACCCATCCATCTTTGGGAAGAGCAGTTGGGCCATCACATACATGAGTCCAACTGAAAGAGTCACCCTTGTCCAGCTTCAAGAAGCCCTTTGACTCGTCAGCGAGAACATCGTTGTGGAATAGAGCAGCAGTGGCAGACCAATACTTCTTCGCATAACAAGCATCGTCGTCATCGCGCTGGTCGCCAGTCTTTGGCTCAGGGCACTCGCCACAGTCGCAGTGCTTTTCGTAAGACCAATGCCAGTCCATGTGGTGAGGTAGCCACTTGTTTAGCTTGGCGTTAGCAACTAGTTGAGAGTCCTCAACATCTCCGTTCCTTACATCCGTAACTAACTGCTTGATACTATCTTGAATCTCTCTTGGAGACTCGCTGTTGAAAATGCGGCCAAGGGTTTGCAACTGAATGTTACGGCCAATAGGAGCAGTGTTGGTTTGCTTTGCCTCCATACCTGACATCTTTCTTGAAACCTCAGGCCACCCGTCTTCGGAGAAGTCAAGGTTGAGAAAGCCCTTCTTGTCATCCCATGCTTTACGACCAGCATATCGGTTCTTCTTTGCAATGAAATACTTGTCCATGATAGCCTCCAATTCGACTATTACTTTGTCAGTCCGAAGGTCGGCTTGAACATGGTCGGTAAGAACCTTAGCGAGAGCAATAGACTCCTCATACACCTTCTCTTGAGTCCATTCCTTAGGCATAGTAACGAAGATAGAGTCGGTGTGTCCGAATACAACCTTGAACCCTGCTTCTTCGGCTTTAGCCTTGATAGACAGAAGTGCATTACGACCGCCCATAGTGATTGTCTTAGCAATATCGGGGTCATACCATGAAAACTTAGGGAAAGCCATGATACCATAGAAAGATGCTCGCATTCGCTTTACGGAAAGCTGCATAGCGTTCCACTTTCGGGCTGCGACTTTGTCGCCAGCAGCCTCGGCTTCTTTCAGCTTCGCTTTGTATTCATCTCTTTGCTCGTCAAGACGAAGAACCATCTTAGGCAATACACCAACAGGGTTCTTACGGAAGCGAACACCATTATGACCAATCATATCATCATCTAAGTGAGGCATTCCTGGTCGCACCTTAGAAGAATGACATGTGTTGTATGCACACATGATAGAAGGGTATAGACCAGCGAAATCGAGAATAACAGTCCAGTCATGTAGTCCGACCGAATTCAATTCTTCAGGGTCAAGAACAATAGCCCCTTCAAGGTCGTCATCGTCGTCAGCAAACTCATGCTCGTAAGGATAGGTTCGTTGCTTCCAGTCAGCCTCTTCATTGAACATAACACGAGCAAGACCAGTAGCATAGAAAGTGGAGCGGAGCTGACAACCAACTAGCTGCTGAACCGTCTTGAAAGAACCAATTACATTCCATGCGTCATCAATTTGCACTAACAATTCAACATCCCGAATGTTATAGTTGCGGAATTCCTCCCAGCCAATGTGGTAGTCCTTTGAATAGAAATCGGGCGACTCCAGCTTACCATCACGCAGTCCAAGGAATTGAGCGACACGACCTAAGCGAGCAGATACCAATTCGTTGTTAGTGGAATCTTTGTAAAGACGCTTGAAGGCCACCATCATATCTAAGTGGTCAACCCCTCGTAGTGGTTGTTGCTGCCATAGGTATTCACGCCCTCCTTTGTGAAATGGCTCATCCATGATACCGTAAGGAGACATAGCACCTCCACCATAGACTTCACGGGGCATAAGGCCGTTCTCAAAGTGGACACCATTCATACAATGAGGCACACGGAGAGACTCCATGCGGTGGTAAAGCACAGACATATCATACCCTGCACTGTTCCAGCCTGTTACTACATCAAAGTCAGACTTGTAAAACCATTCAGCAAAAGAAGTGAGCATAGCTTTCTCAGTCTTATGCTTCTTTTCGATGATTGTCCTATCACCATCTTGAGCACTGCTTACTTCTTCTTCCCAGGTGGGATGACAGGCAAAGACGAAGTAAGTGTCTAGCCAGTTATCGTAAGCAACAATGGAGTTGACCATCTGTTGGTCATGCCAAATTTCTTTCTTCCAATCGACTAACCACTCAGCCTTTAGTGGGTCATCTCTATGAAACTGAACCGCCTCAATATCGAAGTAGCACTTGTGAAGCTCAAAGTCCTCGTTTCCTGTTTCATACCTGATAGCGCAAATGTCCTCTTGTGCCAAGTCAGCCCCATAAACAGGGGTATAGTCCTTGAGAAACTTACGCAAATCAGAACGAGAATTGAAAGTAACACGGGCAAGTGGCCTATCTTCGATAGTCTTACCAGCCTTAGGGCTCACATTGATTACTCCTGAGCGTTCTTTACGCCAGTCTTCTGTAAGATATTCCATAGGGTTGAAGACCGCCTTCGCAGGGTTGCACTTTACTCGCTTTGAGCCATCCCAGGTATAGCGTTCTGAGAAGTTGTTCAAGTCAATGTAGCACTCCGCTGGGACTTCATAGAAGTCCATCTTACGGTTGCCGTCTTTGTCTCTCGTTCTTACTGCTACTCTTGTTCCGTCAAGCATACGACCCATATATCCTGGGTTCTGCTCACAAATTGCTATGTTTGTCACTTTCTCAACTCCTGTTCTCCTGGAAATGGCATAATTCCTCGGTTTGCTAAACCGTGTCGAGCAGCGCAGTTTGACAATCCACGACCTGCTTGAATGCGGCTCCATTGGGAATAACATGTCTCACACATAGGAACATCATACTGATTGCAAACAGTGGCTTGATGAGTACACGATACTCCACCAAATCGACACCTCTCATCAGGGGTAAACAGTGCCTCAATCATACGATGAATACTGTGGTCGTGGCAACGGTCTTCGCCATCAACACATACAGTCGAGCAACCATCCACTTCGCATGGTTGTCCAATAGTCACTTCATCTAGTCTGTCTAATCCCATTCGACGATACCCCCGCACCTGTTACAGCTGGTCGGGTGGCATCCCGAATGACGAGGACAGGGTGTTTCGCACACGCAATCGTCAG
>MDTA01016683.1_pt1 | contig 12799 bp, 21 predicted proteins | sample 811151 | NCBI WGS metagenome assembly MDTA01 (sample SAMN05326648, study PRJNA326480) | marine metagenome | isolation source: seawater | place: Indian Ocean: South | collected 2010
GGATGCTTTATCTAAAGCAGGTGGTATCGGCAAAGTAACTGTAACTCATTGGCTACAATCAATAGGATACACTGATGCTACCCAAGGTAAGGTCAGTGCAATAACAAGCCGTGAGCGACGCTAAATCTTTAGAAGATTACGCCTTAGCTGGCGCAGATATCCAACAGATAACCAAGCTTTCTAGAGAAATCAGTAAGGTTAAAACTGAACGAGATATATTTAAAGGTCAAGTCAAAGAACTTGAAGAAGCATTAGATGAATCTGAATTACGTAGTCATGTGCTTACTCATTTATCTAAAGCTGATTACAAACCACCAACATGGTTAACTAAAAAGAAAAAGAAGTCAACAGGTGTGGTATGTACAATACTATCCGACACACATTTTGATGAAGTAGTTAAACCTGAAGAGATACAGTTCCGTAATGAGTACAACAGAGAGATAGCTGTTAAAAGATTAGAAGCGTATTTTCAGAAGATAATATTGCTGACTAATGAATATGTAACTGGTATTGATTACGAAGGAATAGTTTTATTTTTAGGGGGTGACATTTTTTCAGGTGATATCCATGAAGAACTATCTGAAACTAATGAAGACACAATGCTCGCATCTATTATCTTTTGGACTGAGCAATTATCAGCGGGCATTAATTTATTGTCTGAGCATTTTGATTATGTACATATACCTTGTGTGGTAGGTAATCATGGTAGACGTAGCCGTAAACCTAGACATAAATTAAGAGTTAAAGATAACTTCGACTGGTTTCTTTCAAAGACATTAGAGCAACGATTTATAGATAATAATAAAGTAACTTTTGACGTAGCAACTGGCGCTGATTTAATAGTTAATGTCCAAGATACAAAGTATTTATTAACGCATGGTGACCAAGCTAAAGGCGGTGGTGGTATCGGTGGTATATGGCCTCCGCTTATGAGAATGGTGGCACGTAAACGACAGAACACTGACTTTGATTACATGGTGTTAGGACATTTCCATCAGTTAATCATGGCACCATCATCAGGGTTTCTGTTAAACGGTAGTCTTAAAGGTTATGATGAATACGCTTCGATAGGTAATTTTGCTTTTGAAGTACCACAACAAGCGCTATGGATTAATGTCCCAGATAAAGGTGTACTTTGGCAAACTGCTTTACTTGTAGATGATTAGTCTTCATCTAAAATTAAATGTAAGTGTCTTTGATTCGATGGATGGCTGTCTCTTGACTCGGCTTCCCAACATGCTTGAATAATAAAAATCTGCATTTCATGTTCTGTAATAGGCATTTCTAATCCGCACACCTCGCTGATTTGTCTCGCAAGTATCGCTACTACAGAAGCAGGATCTTCAGTTAATTTAATCTCAATCGGTGGAAGCATCTTCTTTTTGAATTAGTTTTTTCTTTCCGCACATTGGACATTGTTCGTTCTTGTTGTCCTCTCTTTTCAAGATCTTTAGCCCAATGTACGCACCACAACTCCAGCATTTAACGTAGTTCTTCGCTCTTCCCTTTTTTTCTCTAGACATTTAAAAGATATGATAAAACAGAAATAGGTGTTCCGTTATCGGGGAAAGCTTCTTTAACCACATTTGTGATATTAGCATCTTGCAGAATGTCATCAGGTATGTCTATTAATTTTGCTTCTGATTCAGGTATAAAGTTACCGTTCTTCTGCGCTACTATCATCATCTTCTTGTGGACCTCCTAAGTCTTTTATGATCTCAAAAAATTCTGCATTAGTAACGATAGCTTCTGTAATATGCGCCTGTTGTTCTTTTTGCCTATCAAGAAGTTGTCTAACAACTCCTCCTTGATAATTAATAAGTCCTTCTATTACAAAAGATAACGGACCTCTACATACTAATTGTATAAAACCATTTTCTTCTTCTTGGATCCAACATCCTATAGTTAAATCTTCCGGTTCACCATGACCATTTAATGACATTGTGCCTGTATCTCCTTTAATCTTTTGTATTCTTCTTCCCAGTCCATCTTCTTAGTTGTGTTATACGCTTTCTTTCTTAACTTTGAGAAGTTTTTATTTCCTATTTTATCTATTACAAACTTTCCAAAATCTACTGGATTGTCTGTGAACTTCATGTGGCAAGACGCACATAAACAGAATGCGTTATTTAAATCTGTTCTAGTTTTAGCATACTTACGTGAAATAATATGAGCGCATTGCAAGGCATGTGTGTTACCACAATTTTCACAAGCGCCACGTTCACGTACTAACTCTGCATGTAATTTAGTGGCGCGTCCTTTAGCTCCACTCCCATACATATTACCCATCAATAATCTCCGCTTCTACTAACTCCGGTATATCCTCAAACTTACCCGGATGCAATGCTCTAGGTTGTGCTTGTCCTTCAAGAATATCTAAAGGTGACGCATCCACATCAATAGTCGGCACAACAAACTTTTTAGCTCCACCATCTGTCTGTCGTTTCTCTAAACGTAACCGTCCTTCTACAATCCCTACTGCTTGTAACTGATGCAACATCTGTTCCATAGCAGGTAATTCTTTAGCCGCATTCCAACTGTTTGTAGTTAATAACCACACACCACCAAATTTTATCTCAGGTAAAATAACATTAAGTCTTGTCTTAGGTGTGCATTCCATTTTGTTTTCATTCGCACACATACAATCAACCATGTCACTATCACCTGATGTAGTTAAAGTACATGTCTCACCATCGCAACGCCTAACACATCCACGACCTGACCATAACTCATACCAAATAGATAAACTGTCTTTAGGTAAAAAGACTTTAATACTTTCCGATGTAGTTATAACTTCCCACTGGTTAGGTGGGCTTGCTTTCTTATCAGACCATTTACTTACTTCACCACCGTAAAGATTTGCTATTTGTTCTATTGCTTCCTTATCCGGTGAAGTGAATCTTAATTTGTCTATTGCTCTTGGGAATCCTCGTCCTTCATCTTTAACACCCATACGGATGCGTCCATGTTCAGGCATACGAGTACCCAATGAATGCAACGGAATAACTGTTTCCATAGTGCTACCTCCTCCCTTGACTATATCAAAAAATGGCAGGGGTGACGTTCGTTGAGGAGCATCGAGGCACCACCACCCCTGCCCTGAAGAGTAACCGGCGGTTGTTATTCTTCAGTTTTCGTACTATCAGTACATGTGATCTGATGACTGCAATAATTACAAGACCATGCTGTTCCTGTATTAATTAGATTACCCGTATCATCGTGCGCTTCCCACCTTCCAGTAGCAGGATTTGTAATTTCGGCAGGAAAAGGAATCTCAGGATTTGTCTTAGCAAACCTTGGTCTAATCTCATTCTTCCCACTTTCATTTTCTAAGAAAGCCTTAGCAATACTATCTAATCTACGTATCTCAGTATCAGCTTCTTCTTCAAATTCTTCCCTAGTGTAATGATACTCAGCACCGAATCTATGTAATGAATCTAATCCCAATCGTTTAGCGACACCCACACCGATGTTTTCTAAACCAAAATAAGCAATAATTAATTCATCTGCATTTAAACCTGACGCATACATAGCACCTTGTAGAAAATGATTATGCTTCGGGCCTTGTCCCTTTTTAACTGCGAAATCCATACCCGTATAACCCATGGTCTTAACTTCAACAACAGTTAATTTATCTTTAGTTTCTAAAACAAGATCAACGTGACCGTAACCATGTACACCTAATTGAACTGTGACTTCTTCCTCAACATTAATACCTTCTTCTGCTCCCCACTTCTTAACAACAGGTGGTAACAACTCATGAACATAAGTACCAGTACCAAACCTCCAATAGTCAGCAACAGTAAGAGGGTTACTTGGTTCAGTTTTGAGCATTTCATACCCTATCTGTTTAGCGCACCAACCAGCCCAAGAACCACGCCACACCTTTTCACTTGGCATAGTTGGAGCAGGTGTCGCTTTCGCCCATTCATCTGCAACACGTTGAATTATTATTGGATTATCTGTTTGTTGTTTCGGAAGTAAATCCGACCTATCTATTTTTATCATGTGCCTCTATCTCCTTAGTTTATTGTACCGGGGTGAGTACAGTTAGACATACTTAACTGTACCCACCCCATGTGACAGGGATACAAGTGTTCGCCTTTGCTAAGCGCTTAGCTTTTTTACTTGCCTACTCTGCCACTGATAGTGACAGGGGTTAAGGTCATTAACTCTCTAAGAGGGAACCACCCCCCTGCCACTATCAACATGATAGTAACAAGGGTTCGCGTCATCTCGGCAATGCCATTGACCACTGTTATCCCTTGCTACTATCAATGTTCTACTACTCGGTCAAGTACATTCTCCCTTCGGGACCAGTACCGTGCGCACACCGCCACAGTCATCCATTACTCCTGCTTTAGTAGAACATGTGCGATTAAATTGGGCTACACCAGACGAGTCGCCTTTCAGTCCGTACCATCGTTACACGCTTTACGCATTGTAGGTCACGGTACTTTCCTAATCCCGCTCTATAGGTTTTTGCGAAACCTTTTGATCCGTGTCACACGGCTCTACACCTCGCATAGCCAGTCCCCACGTTACACCTATCCACTAGCTTGTTCCCCTTTCAACCTCACAGCGCAGTCGCAAACTGAACCTCCCGCTATTAGGAAGCTTTTATCACTTCTTTTGGCAGAGTCCTCACTAGCTTCGGTTATGGCATACTGGTGCCACCCAAAACATGAGGAGTGAAGGGGTAGAGAAACGTTTATCTATATAGAACCTTCACTCCTCAAAGCATTTATTTTTATTTAATTTTTTTAATTAACTTTTATGTGACATAGCAAATTTATCAATGATTGACCAAATTTGCATACAAGTATTTTGCGCATCAACTAAACCAGTTAGATCACCTGTTCTTCTGCAATGATCTAACTTACTAAGCATCTTAGTGTTAAGAGATGAAACAATAGCTTGCAATGCGTGAGCATCAATGTCTTTTACGTCAAACGGTATGTTAGTGTCCGACATCTACACCTGCTAACAAAAGCTCTTTCGCTTTCTCAGCATAGCCTTTCCCTTTGCCATCAATGTTTTTAATAATACCATTCTCAATAGCTAAAGCAGAGTTTTTATGCCCAGTATTAATGTCATGTTGTTCAGCGCTTTGAACAGCGTTGTAAGCACACCATTTATTCTTGTTGAAATTACGTGTCTCTCTAATCCAGTATTTTAACATTGCTTCATGCTCTTGTTGTTGCACATTAATAGCACGAGTGTTAGCCACCCAAGTATCAACAGATACTTCTTGGTTACTCCAATATCCGTACTGTTTAGGACAGATAGTTTCAACTAACTTACTGAACTCTCTTGTTGTGTACTCAGTATCTTTTAAGATTCTCGCAATTCGTTCCATTTTTTTAGCTGTCATTAAACTTTCATGCAGTATATGTTTACGATTGTTTAATCTAATTTCATGGTTCTTAGTATGTCTTACTTTAAGTAGCATGTTTCTATCTATAAGTTGGTTCATACAAAATAAACGATCCATTACTGAATAACATCCAGTTCCCCATTTACCGTTAAAAGAATCAATCCATATTACTTTAGGTTTAATAATATCCCCGTCACCTAAATCTATTTCCTCATGTAGTTGTTGAGTAAAGATAATTCTCTGTCCGTTATTAATTAATTTTACGGCAGTAGTTGACATAGGAAATAGTTCCTCAATCATGTCAGCTATATGATGATATCCCTTGTATTGAGGATACCTATTGCTATGTAATCCTAAAGGTTGATGAGTGTCCTCTCTAACTACATAGTAATTAGAATTAACTTCTCCTTTACTTGTTTGATGTTTAACTGAACGCCAACCACCCGGACTGTCATATCCGCCTTGTGGTTTGAACCCAGCAGGCGCGTAATACACATTAAAATCACCGCCGCCTTCACGTAACGCATCATGTGCGCTCATAGCCCCATGCTCTGTAACTCCTACATTGAACGGGTTTTCTTGTATTGGTTGTAATGATAGCTTCTTCATGTTACCCTTTCATATCCTCGCTAAGAGGATCAGTGCCTATCTCTGAAGGGGTCGAGGTTTTACCTCGGCCTCTTCTATTTTTTAAATTACTTTTAATTCTATCTATACCATCTTTGTTTATTCTCTCTTGTTCCTCATTAGAACGAATAGGAGATTCAGGAGTATAGAAACCTTTCTTCACCTTTTTAGGTGGCACAAAGGCAGATTCATTAAGTACTTCTTTAAGTGCAGAAATAAATCCCAGTGCTTTAGCTCGTGACCTTTTGTCAGCAAGCGTAGGCACAACGCTACGTTCAAATTGTGTTATTAGTTCACGTATACGTCGTAACCTACGCCTTTCGTCGCTGACTCCCATTAGAAGTCCGGTTCAGGATCAGTCCACGCAGGGCTTGATTTGGTGGACGAATTTCCGGTCTTATTATTGCTACTATCAGACTTGCTATTCCTTTCAATCTTTCCAACCGTCGCTCTGGTAGTACACGCTCCAATATGATCGACATTGATTTCCCAATACGTGATAGGAATGCTTTGACCGTCTGCTTCTTTCTCAACTTTACGGGAACGCATTGATCCGTTGACGATAACATTGTCGCCTTTAGAGTAACTCTCGATCGCATTCTCTGCGGCTTGCGCCCATACTGTAATGCTAAACCAGTCTGTGTTCTCAACCCATTCACCGTCCTTATCTTGGTAGGAACGATTAACTGCAACTGAATTAGTTGCAAGTATTGTTCCTGATGGTGTGCTTCGCTCCTCAAAATCACGGGCTAAGTTCCCTATGATTGTAATTTGGTTATCTCTTACAGCCATTATAGTTTTGCTCCTTCATTGTTATTGTAATTATTTTTATTTAATTTTCTTAATTCAAAAAAATCATTGAATCTTGGCACATGATCCATTAATAGACGCGCATACCAAGCTGAATAGTTGTTATTTAATTTGAATTTATTATCTGTTGTAGTTAAGTCGTATTCCCAACGCAAAACTTCAAACATCTGTTTAATAGAACCACGCTTATGTCCTGCATCCATGCGTTTATGTGTTAATTCCACAAGATGTTGATAAATATGTGGATTGTTTAGATGAAAGTACATGAACTCTCTTGGATACCCAGCGTTAGTTATTGGTACTGCTTCAGTTGTAGTAAAAATTACTTGTAATGGATTAACTTGCATAAGTTTTCTCCTTATCAGGAACAAAGAAAATAGTTCCGTTTTGATTCACTTCTTTTAATGGCCATGGTTGGTGAGTCCAACGATAAGCACCTTTCTTATGGTTCTTACGACAGGTGACAACACCATCTCCTTCACTACGCCATATGTCATTAACTGTGTCAAGGCTTATCATTTTTTCGCAGTATCTACATTCAGTCATTCCAACTCTCCTCTTGCTTTATCAAAACATTCACTACAAACAACAGCATCATCAACCATCTCTGTTACACCCGGAATAGTTGAATGCGTAACTATGTCGTCAATGACTCGTTCACATAATTCACATAATTCTTTTGGTAATCGACTCATAATGTCGCCTTGTCTCTATACATAATTGAACATCTTTTAGTTTTTGTTTCAGTTGTAGGAAATAAATCAGGATGTCTTTTCACATCAGTATCACTGACAATAAGTTCAGGAAATACATGTATTTTTAAATCAATACCACGTTTTTGTGCTTCTCTATACAACTGATTACGCATAGATTTAGGAGTGCAATTAAAATCTCTTTCAGATGTTAAAAGAATCCAATGATCCGGTTTGCTAAATAACTTTTCCCAGTCGTAATCAGGGGCAGGCCCCATATGTGGTACTTGTTCTAAGAATCTAGACGCAGTTGTATCACTCAGTATTTCCATCATTTAACCTCGATTCCTCTAATTGTATTTCTGTGACGTAATCGCCCCAGTCTTCTAAGTATTTGTCACGCATAGTGCGCATCTGATTTTCTCTATGTATGCCTTCAGCTAACATGAGTTCTAATTCAGCGCGGACTATACGTCTGTAATATGCTTTTGATAGAAGCCATCCAATGAACAGCCCTAGTAGTAGATAAAAGAAAATCATCATCCAATAACCTCCATAGGTATTGATGGTCTGTCTTTAGGACCTTCGTAATAGTCGGTGAGATTAAATCTTTCTTCCGCACAATCTTCATCCCAATTTTCCACACATTTATTTTCTTGCATCCAACACATGATCTTGTCGTGTAGTAACTCAACACAATCATCCCAATGAGTGAACTCTCTACTTAATGTTGTTTGCTGTTCATTGTTACTATTTATTTCTTCAAATTTGTATCTATAAGAATCATTTTTTGAGTTGTAATCTATTTTTATTTCAGTTATCCACCCCATTACTTAGCTCCTAATAATGGGTGACAATCCCATTCAACGATTTCACGCTCTTCACTAACAGTTTCAGTTTCTTGTGAAATTATTTTCTCAACTTCAACTGTCTCTGTTCCTACAACACGTTTAGTGCAAACTATTTCCCGATCAGCCCACAATTTCCAATAGATAACATCGTTACAACCTAAAGGAAAATCGTGTTTCTCTATTTGATTAATGAATCTTTCTTTAGTTTCTTGGTCTTTAGGAAAAGCAATATAAACTATAAGACTATTGTCTTGCCAAACTTTTTGAATTGTTGCTCCTGTACCTTTGAATGCTTTAATAACAGCATCTACCTGTTCAGGAACTTCATCACTTTGAAAACTAGTGTTATACCAGCTATGTCCAAAGTTAATATTCATTTCGTCGGGTAAGTTTTCTGCTTGAGTTGCAAAAACTTCAGCTAAAACTTCCAACTGGTTAGCTATGTAATTAGCTTGATTTTGTTTCATGTTTTCTCCTCAATTTATATTTAATAAATTTAATTCTACTAATAAATCCTCAAGTTTCCTCAAGTTAAACCCAATGATTGACACTTGTAGTAACTCAACGCAACCCTGTCGCCTACGGCGACGGGTTGTGGCTACGCTCGCGTTGTCAATGCGCTCGCTACGCTGGGTCGCTAGCGCTCCTACACTGACCCTTCGGGTCAGTCAAGACAGGTCACGCATCGTGGTAACGATGCGTGTCCATTAAAAAACGGAGAAGAAAAAGGAGAGACTTCTCAAGGGGTCCCACCTTGAGGTTAAAGGTATCGCATACCTAAGTCTCTCCTTCTTCTCCGTTTTAGGTGACTACTGCCCTAGCAGTATGTCACCTATGGAACGTGGACCAGAGGGTTCGTCCACGTTCTGCTCAGCGCCTAGCAAGTCACCGAGCAAGATGTCGGATCGTGAGGCTTCAGCCCACAATCCGACCCACTGGCTTGCATCATCTTTGATGATCAAGCCAGAGTTGGAGTCTTGTACAGAGACTCCTTGCTCGGACTTGGCTTTCTCGGCGATGAGCATGTGAAACTCCCTTTCCCATTCGAGAAGTTGAGTTTCACTTGGTTGCCAAACGGCAATGGGACGGTACCAGTCCCGACCGAGGTTCAGAGAAGGTTTTTCGACCTTCTCTGGATTTGCGAGGTGATTACGCCAATCCCCAATCCAGCGCTTAAAGCCTGCTGGTGTAGGATTGGTGTTTTCAAGCACCTCGCAAATAACCCCTGCGGGACCTAGCGGTTCCGCCTCGTTGGATTGAAGGAACTTCACCTGAAGGTTCGTCTCTTCAATCCTGAAGAATACGAGGCGGTAACCGTGGCCTTCGGCTGGTCCGTCCTCGTTTGGCACCCAATTTGGGCCGGTGACTCTCGCACCGGGCGAGAATTTGGCTTTTGGTCCATTGCAAACGAGATTATGTAAAGCTCGTTCAGCGTCACCTGCCCAATAGTAACCAGCTTCGAGTTGCTTACGCACTTTACCGAAGCGGTTACTACCGAGAACCTCGCGGGCTTCGGCAAGTAATTCAGCCTTATAAGGTTGATACTTGCCACCTGCCTCTGCAAAATCAAAGATTTTGACACGAGGCCCAGCGGTCACATCTCCGATGTTACCGCCTACGCGAGCGAGGTTCTCGAATAGGCCAGTTCCCCATTCACGTATGTGATCACCGATTTGCTCGGATGGGGTTTTTAATGTTTGTATGTCTGTCATGCTAAATTTCTCCTTTGTTAGATTTGCTTTCGCATGGCAAATACCTCTATTTGAGGTATTTATTTTTTTAACTGCCCCATGCTTTCGCACAGGGCAGTCAAAACTTTTAGTGGACACAGTATTTGGTGTCCAAATCGTAGAACAGTCCAGCGAGGGCTAACATGATCGTAGGTGCGGTCCCTACGATCATGGGATCTTGAACTGTGTTCATGATCACCCAGAAAAAGTTTCCTTTTTCTGGTTCCCAGCCGTCGCTGTACGCGCATTCAGAGATTTGTGGACTTTCTTGTCCGAGGTTAACTCGGACGTTGAAATCCCAAATCTCGAATAAGAAGCCAAAGTGATTGTCTTGACCATATGCGAACATGACTTGGTTGTCATATTCGCAAGGTTGAAAGGTCAAGTCAATCGACTGGGCTTCTACGAGGTTGGCTCCAAGTTGGAGACGAAAGTGTTGGTCAGAGTCAGGTAACGGCAGTAGTTTGCGGTTACCCGACTCGGTTAGGCTTGCTGTTATCATTACTGGCTCCTTTCAGCCTGAATTGTTTGTGGGTACAGTCGTACCCACTTGCCGTCTGTGACGATCTCAAGGATGTCAACAGACGGTATTGAAAATTCAGGCTTAAAGGTCAAGCCTGTAAAAGTTGGAACTGGTGTTTTTATGTGCATTGTATGCCTTTCTTTTGTAATTTGCGCATGGCGCAGATTTCGTAGACGCGACTCAAACGAAAGGCCGCGAAGCAGTCGGGCTAAAGTTGCGACGTTTTAATAAAATCGAAGCTTTTTAATTCTTTTTCAAAATCTCCGATTTTGTCTTGCGCGCCACCCGACTAGGAATCTCCGATTCCAGTCGGAGCCCCACATCTCGTCAAAGCATCGGGAAGCGATGCTCCCTTTGACGAGATTGGCAGGGGCGGATGCCAAGCGCGAAAAAGAATAAAAAAAGCCCAAGATGATTTTATTTAAACGGCAACTTTAGAGCCGATGAGTTGGCGCGAGTGTGCCTTCAATAATTTAGATGGAAAAGTTCTTATCCGTTAAAATTCCATCTAAATTAGCGGTTGAAGGCACAGAATCGAAGCGCCAACCACCTTTCGTTATAATGACGCGACTATGAAATTAAGAAATGACAAATGGAAAAAGAAAAGAGAACGCGATTCGCAGTTGGGACGACTAGCGAGTTGATGACGCACCAAACGCTCTTGCGTCATCAACCGAATGGAAGGGCGGTGCAACTCACAAAATCGACCCTTCAGGGTTCGATTTTGCAGGATCCCTAGGTCGAGATGTATGCATCTCGACTGAGTTGCAAGGGCAGTGGGCTTTAAAAATCTTCGATTTTTCGCTTGTTAGGAGAGCAAGAACGGCGCAAGCCTGCAAAGGCTTAGCGTCGGCTCTGCGCATCCAACAAGCAAGAAGCCCTTAGCGGGGAGAAATCAATAGAACGACTAAGAAAGAGCCTATGGCTCGTCGTTCTAATGATTTCGGAGCCCTAGCCCTTCTCGCAGTCGAAATCGGGGAACCCGACATCAGCAGACTTATCATAAACGACACTCAGGTGTCGTTTAGATTACGTCGCTGATGACCCAACTAGATGAGCGTCACGAAATCGCGGCGTGGCCGATTTCGTAAAAAGGGCGGAGAGAGTCAAGAGAGACACGCTCTTTGGTGCTGTCTCTCTTGTCGCCGAAGGCTCGCGCACTCGGCTAGCCTTCTCGTCCCCTGCCGGGACTCGAAACCCCACGCCGAGTAGACACAGTAACAACGACACTAAACGTGTCGTTTTACTGCTGTCGCTCGCCTTAAACTGTGGCTGTAGGCTCCTCGCAAAGGCTCCCATATGGGTCGCCCAGCGCACTCGCCCACAACCTACAGACACAGCGCCAAGCCAGACACCCCGATGCCACTGGTGGCAAGGAAAATGTGCCACCAGCCACCAGAGGTGAGGGGTGGGTGGCGTAAAGCGAAACACACTGGGTCGATGACTGCGAAAAACGACGACGAAGTTGTCGTTTTCTACGCAAAGTCATCGAGTGTGTTGAGCGCAGGGGGGGGTTGTACCAGCAACCCTTGTTATTTGTACGTTCAGAGGTGGAAGGTTTTTCGTGGACACCGGAGTGGTGTGGTTTGTGGGGGGGAGGTTGTGTCTAGTTTCCCCTTGGGTGCCGTCCGTCCGTTTTGAGTACGGTTCCACTCTGAGTTCGAGCGATCACGCTTTGCTCTGTCCTTGCTTGACTTGATTGCAGGGAGCGAATGCCCATCTAACGGGCGAACTGAACCTGATAAGGGTTCGCATACTTCGTTTTTTATTTATTGCCCTGTAGTATGGACGGGGCTCGCATATATTTATATCATAGGAGAGAACATGTTCAAACCTTTTAGGAGATATTAATGTCAGCAATGTCAAATTATTTGGAGACTAAAGTCTTAGACTACGTTCTCCGCGATCAAGCAGATTGGGCTCCCACTTCTGTGCATCTTGCTTTGCATACCGCCGATCCTGCCGAGGACGGTTCGGGTGCAGAGTGTTCTGGTGGGTCTTATGCTAGGCAGGCTATTACTTTTAATGCCGCTCATGCTACTAATGGTACGATAGACAATTCGTCCGCTGAGGAGTTTACTAACATGCCGGCTTGCACTGTGAGTCATATAGGCATTTGGGATGCTTCTACTTCGGGTAACCTTTTGTTTTACGGTGCTGTTACGGCTTCTAAGGCTGTGGCATCGGGA
>MDTA01058609.1_pt1 | contig 12799 bp, 13 predicted proteins | sample 811151 | NCBI WGS metagenome assembly MDTA01 (sample SAMN05326648, study PRJNA326480) | marine metagenome | isolation source: seawater | place: Indian Ocean: South | collected 2010
CCATGGACATCACGGCAAACCCGTAGACGTCCGCGCGAATGGGCGCAGGCGATGTGATCAGCCAACAGGAATAGCCCACCCGCAAGCAGTCCCGAAATACACGCTCGCTCCACGGAAATTCGTAAGCACTGCGCTCAACCCTGAGCACGTCGCCAAGGTCGCGTTCGCGCATCCGCCGCACCCGAGTGTGATATCCCGTCGACTCAGCCATGCGCCACCGTGGTCGCACCGCTGCGCAGCCATTCGCGCATCAGCTTCAAATCCTCCCAAGCGCGGCGTTTTTCCGCCGGAGATCGCAACAAGTATGCCGGGTGGTAGGTCACCAGTAACGGCAGGCGCGCCTCGCCGTAAGCGTGAACGCGCCCACGCAGACGCCCGATGGGTGTGGTCGACTGCAACAGATACTGAGCGGCAACACGTCCCAGAGCTATCAACAGCTGCGGGCGCAGAAGCTCGATCTGCTGCGTCAGATACGGGGTACAGGTCGCCGTTTCCTCCGCACTCGGATCGCGATTTCGCGGTGGCCGGCACTTGAGTATGTTCGCGATGAACACATCGTCACGTTCGAGGCCAATCGCGCGCAGCATCGCGTTCAGCAGGTGCCCGGCAGCACCTACAAATGGCTCGCCCAGCTGGTCCTCGCGCTCGCCCGGCGCTTCACCAATGAACATGAGCTTGGCCGGTCGCCCTCCGACGCCAAAAACAGTGTTGTTGCGCGTCCGGTGCAGGTCACACAACGTGCAGATACGCACAGCCTCCTGCAACGCGTCCCAGCGCTCCCGTTCGGAACGTTGCGGCTCCGAAGGCTGCGGCGTCACATCGTCGGCAACCGGCTGCTCTGCTGCGATATCCGCTGAAACCGTATCCGCAAGCTCTCCAGCCTCGCGTTGCTGCCAGACAGGTATCTGCATCAGGCTCAGGTAGTGTTGGCGGCGTGCGTCCACGCGGCTGTCAGCGAACGGTTCGAAACTCAGGGTTCGCGTTTGCGCGTGCGCTCGCCTTCGGCGAAACGTTCGGCGCGTCGTTGACGAATCTGTACAAGCGTCGTCAGCGGGCCAGAAATGGCATAAATCGCGAACACGGAAAAGAGCACGATCGGTGGGTCCAGGAAAATCAATGCCAGTATGGCCACCACCAGAACGGCTGTCAGAAATGGCACCCGGCCCTTCAGATCCAGCTCTTTGAAGCTGTTGAAACGGACGTTACTGACCATCAGGGCACCCATCAGAATCGTGACTACCAGGGCAACTGTCGCAATTTCAGGGCCGCTGAAGCCGTGCTCAACGCCAAACCAGATGAGGCCCGCCATTACGCCAGCAGCAGCCGGACAGGGAAGCCCCTGAAAGTACCGCTTGTCCGCAACCCCAAGCTGCGTATTGAAACGCGCCAGTCGTAACGCCGTGGCGGCTGCGTACCAGAACGCGGCGACCCAACCAAGCTTGCCCATTGGAGCAAGTGCCCACTGATAAATCACCAACGCGGGTGCCACACCAAAAGATACGACGTCCGACAAACTGTCGTACTCGGCGCCAAACTCACTTTGCGTGTTGGTCATGCGGGCGACACGACCGTCGAGGCCATCCAGCACCATCGCAATGAAAATCGCGATAGCGGCCTGATCGTAGCGTTCGTTCATCGCCATGACGATCGCATAGAAGCCGCCAAACAACGCCGCCGTCGTGAATAGATTGGGAAGCACGTAAATCCCGCGCCGACGCGGACGTGGTGATGGTTGTTCGGCTGGTTCGCTCATACCGCCGTCATTCTAACCCGCGGCGGGCGGATGCGTCGTCGTTTACTTCATCATGGTTGAGGTACGCTAACACGGCGGCGCCCCCCAGGATGCGGCGCCGGCTTCTGAGGTCTTCGTCAACCTCACTCGTATGCGGTGCGTACAACGTCACGGCCGTCCCGAAATAAATAAAGCCCAGACGGTGACCGTGGCCAATACGCTCGCCGGGCGAGGCCTCCGCCTTGAATCTGGAGATAAACCGGCGTCCGTAAACCGCCACTACAACATCATCACCTTCATCAGTCTGAATCCACAATGCGTAACACGTTGGCGACGAAGCATGCTCCGGGTCGCCATCTTTTTTCATACCACCGCGGACCCAGAACTCGCGCACGCGCCCCTCGGTAGGGCTCCGGATAACACCCATACCCAGGCTAGGCATTTTGAGCGAAACCCGCGTGCAGTCACGATTTAGCCAGGGGTCGTGCCGCTTGCCAACCCCATGCACACGCCCGTCCACGGGACTGACCAACGCAAGCGGAATGGACGGCGTTACCCGTTTGTCGTCGCGGAAAGCCAGCAGTACGGCAAAACAAAGCGTCAGCCCTGCCAGCGCCGCCAGAGGTGCGTCAACGCCGAGCGCTGCCCCCGACAACAGCAGCGACACGACGGCCGGTAACGTTCCCTCGCGCGCGATCATCGCCCAAGGCTCAGATACGCAGGCTCTTCTCGCCGCGCCCCATACCCATGGCCCCGCTTCGGGCAAGCTCTTGAACCGCTTTCTCGTCGATTGCTCGCACAAACGCGTCGAGTTTTTCGCCCGTGCCGGTCATCTCCAACATCACGGTCGTCTGCGTGATATCCAACACCCGGCCGCGGAAGATGTCGCACAAGCGCAGCAGTTCCTCGCGCGCGGCGCCCTGCGCCCGGAGTTTGATCAACATCATTTCGCGTTCGACATGCGCGCCTTCGGTCAAATCCACCAGCTTGACCACGTCGACCAGCTTGTTCAGCTGTTTGGTGATTTGTTCAATGATGTTCTCGTCACCAGTGGTCACCAGCGTCAATCGGGACATTGAATCGTCTTCCGTCGGAGCGACGTTCAGCGATTCAATGTTGTAGGCACGGGCGGAAAACAATCCAGCGATACGCGCCAGCGCACCGGGTTCGTTCTCCAACAACATTGAGATGATTCGACGCATCTTATGCAAGCTCCCGGTCGCGGCAGAGATCCGACAGGCGCATCTCATTATGGCCGCTGCCGGCCATCATCATCGGATACACGTTCTCACTCTGGTCAGTGATGAAGTCCATGAACACAAGGCGATCTTTCATCGCAAACGCTTCTTTCAGCGCGCCTTCCACATCCCCGGGGCTTTCGATCCGCATTCCAACGTGACCAAAGCTTTCCGTCAGCGCGGCGAAATCTGGTAGCGAATCCAGATAGGAGTGTGACTCGCGATTCTCGTACATGAACTCCTGCCACTGCCGCACCATGCCGAGGTAGCGGTTATTCAGGTTGATGATCTTGACGGGCAGGTTGTACTGCTTGGCCGTCGACAGTTCCTGAATACACATGACGATACTGCCTTCGCCCGTTACACAGGCGACCGTCGCATCGGGATGTGCAAACTGAACCCCCAGCGCCGCTGGCAGGCCGAAACCCATCGTCCCGAGTCCACCGGAGTTTATCCAGCGACGCGGCTTGTCAAAACCATAGAACTGCGCGGCCCACATCTGATGCTGACCCACGTCGGAGCAGACATAAGCTTCCCCGCCGGTGACCTCATGCAGTTTCTGAACAACGGACTGAGGCTTGATACGGTCTTCCGACGCCTGGTATTGCAGGCAGTCAATCGCCCGCCAGTCATCCACCTGGCGCCACCAGGCCGCCAGCGCGTCCTCGTCGAGGCCGCGGTTGGAGGCAGCCAGCATCGCGTTCAACTCGCCCAATACGCCTTTCACCGGCCCGACGATCGGTACGTCCACCTGGACCGTCTTGGAGATCGATGACGGGTCAATATCGATATGCACGATTTTGGCATGCGGACAGAACTTGGTCGGGTCACCCACGACACGGTCATCGAAGCGCGAGCCAATGCCGATCAGCACGTCACATTCGTGCATCGCCATGTTCGCCTCGTAAGTGCCATGCATCCCCAACATGCCCACAAACTGGCGGTCGGTGGACGGGAAGCCGCCCAACCCCATCAGTGTCAGCGTCGTGGGAGCGCCCAGACGGTGCGCAAACTCGGTCAGTTCGCCAGCGGCATCGTTCAGCACAACGCCACCACCCGCGTAGATCATCGGGCGCTTGGCACTCAGGATGAGTTCCAGCGCTTTCTTGATCTGTCCAGGGTGACCGCGCGTCGCGGGGCTGTAAGAGCGCATCGTGACTTCGGTCGGGTACTCGTAATGGCAGGTATGGGCCGTTACATCCTTGGGGATATCCACCACCACCGGACCGGGTCGCCCTGTCTCCGCTATGTAGAACGCCTTGCGCATGGTTTCCGCCAGGTCATGGACATCTTTCACCAGAAAGTTGTGTTTGACACACGGCCGGGTCACACCAACGCAATCGACTTCCTGGAAGGCGTCGCTGCCGATCGCGGCGGTGGGTACCTGACCGGTAATCACCACCATCGGAATGGAATCCATGTAAGCGGTGGCAATACCGGTGACGGCGTTGGTAGCGCCCGGTCCTGATGTGACCAGGACAACGCCTGGTTTGCCGGTAGCGCGCGCATAGCCGTCGGCCATGTGTGTGGCGCCCTGCTCGTGACGGACCAGAATGTGTTTGATCGCGTCCTGGCGATACAGCGCATCATAGATGTGCAGTACGGCACCGCCCGGGTAACCGAAGATGTATTCGACGCCCTGGTCTTCCAGGAATCGACAGACAATCTGTGCACCCGTCAACTCTTCACCTGCTGCGGCCGCGGTCGTCTCGACCGTTTCGGTCTGCGCCATTTGAACTAGCCCTCAAAATTTATGAATTTCGATTACGCGACGGGCCAATGACTTCAAGGTTTGGTCGCTACACTGAAAAGGAGCCCAAACCTGGCCCGCCCTAGCCTGCCCTGCTGGAGGCCCGCCTTCCTCGTGGCGATGCCGCGCGAATGGCCACACGGTCTCAAGCCTGCCCGTGGACAAACCGGAAAACTTACCCATTAGGGTAAACAAGGTCAAGGTGAGAGGGTGGTAAACTGTTTAGACTGGCCGGCAATGTCAACGCCGTTTTTGTGCCAATGCTCGCAACAAGACCAACTCCTGGACGGCGGAGCGATGATGAGTGGATGAAAGGGTCGATGAAGCGATTAGCGATTTTGATTGCATGCGTAACCCTGGTCAGCGCATCGCTGGCCCACGGCAAGATCTATAAGTACAAAGATGAGAACGGCAACGTTGTCTACAGCTCAACACCCCCAAAGAATGGTAGGGCGCGTGAGATAAAACCCCGCGTGCAAAAGGTCGACCCGGCCGAGGCGCGCAAGCGCCTCGATGCACTGGGCGAAAAAGCCAACAACCGCGGAAAAAACCGCGAGGTCGTGCAACAGAGCAAAGCCCAGGAAGAAGCCATCGCCAAACGCGAGGCCGAGAACTGCAAGCAGGCGAGAAAGAACCTGGAGATCCTGCAGACCTCACCGCGGGTCCAGACGGCCGACGCACAGGGCAACATGTTTTATCTGGACGAAGAGTCAAAGACAGCCAAAGAGGCCGAAGCGAAGGGCCAGATCGAGCAGTTCTGTAAATAGCACCACCCTCTCGCCTGCCCGTCACGCAGATGGCTGTGATAATGGTGGCCTCGCTGGACATCGCTGCCACGAGGACGCAAGCGGCGCAATTCGCTAACGCGTGCCTGAAGTGCCTGTCCCGGCCAAGGTTGCTCCGCAGCGGATGAGCATGACCGCCTTGCGCGAGGTGCGCGAACCTCTACCTGCGCGAGCTTGAGACCGCTACACTGCAATGGCTGCAAATAGCCCTTTCCCCACCGCAACTTTCACGAGGCCCAAACATGCGTGCGTCACGCTTTCTGCTCGCTACGGTCAAAGAAGACCCCGCCGAAGCGGAGATTGTCTCCCATCGTTTAATGGTGCGTGCCGGTCTGGTGCGCCGACTGGCCGCCGGGATGTACACGTGGCTGCCGATGGGGCTCCGTGTGCAACGCAAGGTGGAGAACATCGTGCGCGAAGAAATGGACCGCGCCGGTGCCCAGGAAGTTGTGATGCCATCCATCCAGCCGGCGGAACTGTGGCAGGAGTCAGGTCGCTGGGAGGTATTTGGTCCCGAGCTGCTGCGGCTAAAGGATCGCCACGAGCGTGACTTTTGCGTGGGGCCCACGCACGAAGAGGTCATTACGGACATCGCTCGGCGCGAAATTCGCAGCTACAAGCAGTTGCCGACCAACCTGTACCAGATCCAAACCAAGTTTCGTGACGAAGTACGCCCGCGGTTTGGCGTCATGCGGTCACGCGAGTTTGTGATGAAGGATGCTTATTCTTTCGACCTCAGTAAAGCGGGCCTGGAAGCCAGTTATCAGGTCATGCATGACGCGTACGTGCGCATCTTCAAACGCCTGGGCCTGGATTTTCGGGTCGTGGACGCCGACTCCGGCGCGATTGGTGGTAGCCGCTCGCAGGAATTTCACGTCCTTGCGGAATCCGGCGAGGATGCGATCGCCTTCAGCTCGGCCAGCGATTACGCCGCCAATGTCGAACTCGTAGAAACCTTCGCGCCCACTGACGCGAGCGAGCCCGCCGGCGGCGACATGGAGGAAGTAGCCACGCCCGGCGTGCACACCATCGATGAGTTGAGTGACTTCCTGAAGCTGCCTGCCGAGCGCTGCCTCAAGACATTGCTGGTTGATACAGATGATGGAGTTGCCGCCCTGGTTCTACGTGGTGACCACCAGTTAAACGTCGTAAAGGCCGCGCGGCTGCTCGGGCTTACTGGCGCACCGGAATTTGCGGACGCCGCCACCGTAAGACGCGTGTGTGGTGCGGGCATTGGATCCGTGGGCCCGGTGGGACTGGACGTGCCGCTGTATGTGGACCATGCCGCACGCGCAGCGGTGGATTTTGCGGTTGGTGCCAATAAAGACGATACACATCTCATCAACGTGAACTGGGGCCGCGATGTGGATGCACCCGAATCGGTTGATTTACGTGACGCCGAAGCTGGAGACCCCGCGCCGGACGGGCAAGGTACGCTCAGTATTGCGCGCGGCATCGAGGTGGGCCACATATTCCAGCTGGGTTCAAAGTACAGCGAAGCCATGCAGGCTGGATGTCTGAATGAGGAAGGTACGGCAACACCTTTCGAAATGGGTTGTTATGGCATCGGAATTACCCGCATTCCGGCAGCCGCGATCGAGCAGAACCACGACGACCGCGGCATCATCTGGCCCACGTCGCTGGCGCCGTTCCAGGTTGCGCTTTTACCCATAAACATGCACAAGTCCATGCGACTGGCTGACGCGGCCAACGCGCTGTACGAGGAGTTGACGGCCGCGGGTATAGAGGTGCTGTTCGACGACCGTGCAGTACGCCCCGGCGTTATGTTTGCGGACGCTGAGTTGGTGGGTATTCCACACCGCCTGGTGCTGGGCGATAAAGGCCTGGACAGCGGCGAAGTCGAATACAAGCGCCGCCGCGACGGCGCGCAGGAGCAGATTCCGCGTGCGGATGTCGTAGCCTGGGTTAAAGCACGCATCGAAGAGGAATTGCGTGTCGACTGAGGTTCCCATCGCCTGATGGGGTGCGAATCGGACTCGGATGAGCGCTAGGAAAATTCAGGTTGTACCAGTCATCGACACCAGCACGTATGATCTCGTCTGCACACGGGTACACGCGCGCAAGTATCCCTGGACGGATGCTGCGCACGGAGCACTGGAGCCAGCTGCGTGCTGGTGGTTTTGAAGTAGCGAGATGTGTCTTCGCTTAGCATTCCTCAAGTCGCTGGTGAGCTTGACCCAGACCTCGAGACGCGCCCCGTTTACATGGAGGAGTGGGTCGAGAGTCTGCCCTTCGCCGACCCGTTGCGCGTCTTCCGCGCGCTATTCGATCGCCTGGGCGCCCTCAACCACGCCCCGCTCAAACCAGCCGTCAGAGCTGAGTTGCTGGAATTGGCGTTGCAGCCCTACTCGCAGATGGTAGCGCGGCATGCGGGACTGAGTGCACAGTCGTCGATGTCCACTTTTGAGCACTGCCGCGATGAAGCGGACGCTGCCCGCCAGGTCGCCAACCGACTGGCGCTGGGATACAAGTTACTGCTGGTAGAAACGGTTAATCGCCGCTCGATGTTCGGCAGTCAGAAACTGCCGCGACTCGCAACCCAACGCGCCGTTCAGTGTTTGTGTTACGTGCTGATGCACGCCTATCACGAATACCTCCCGCAAGAGCCAAATGTATGGCCGGAATCGCACGAGTTGCACGAGTACGCGCGCGAACAGAAGTTTCAGGATGCGCCCGCGGCGCCCGCTGGCGACCGTCACGAACTCGGCACCAGCGTGGAAATGAATTACGCGCGTATAGCTTTGTTGAGTGCCAGTGACCCATTGTTCTTGGCCCATGGGCGCATCTGGCAACTGTTCGACCTTCTGGGACAGACCAAAGCGGCGCTTCGGGTCAGCGTCCCCAGCGCCGTGACTCTGCAAGCCCCCATGCTGGTGTTGTCATACGATCAGGCCAGCAGCCGCGCCGGGCGGACGAGTTCTTACACGGCCTTCCGGAAGGCGCATGCTTGATTGACCCGGTGCCGGTTACACGTTTTCTGGTTGAACTGGACGACCCGCAGACGCAGGCGTTGCGCGCAGCGGTTGCGCAGGTTCTGGAGAATCCGCGTCGGCGGGTAGATACCCGCACGCCTATTGAAGGACGGGTACGTGTCGCTGCGGGCCCGGCGAGCGTCCACCACTTTTGTCGTGGTGGCGACGGCGAAACGCAGGCGGCCACGCGTACCGACATCGACGAAGACACCATCGACATCGAAGACTTTGAGCCCGAAGACACGCTGCCGGAGAGCCACATGTACACCTGTCACTCCTGGCAGCTGGTGAACTCCAACAAGCGTGGTGTCTGTCTGATGCGTGACCGTCGTTCAGTCAACACGCCCATGACTGACGACCTGATTGGGCTACAGTCTGCCGGTCGGGAAGATCAGTGGGCCATCGGTCTGGTCCGCTGGCTCTCGATCGACAAGACCGGCACGCACCGCCTGGGCGTTGAGTTATTGAGCAGCAACGCACGCGCGGTGAGCCTGCAGCTCGACGAAATGCAAACAAAGCCAGCCTTGGTCCTGGCTTCCGCCAATGCGGAGCTGATTCGTGTAGTCGTGCCCGGGGGCACAGCCGAATCAGACAAACCGTTACAGGTTCATTTCGACGGCCACGAGATCGTATTGCACCCACGGGGGGTTGTGGAGTCGTCCAACACGGTGCAATGCCTGGATTGATCACGCTGACAGTGCGCCCGTAGCCACCACACCGGCCCAGAAAAGGAACAAAAGCCAGCGTGGAATACGGATTTTTGGGACCAGGATCCGAGGCGGCACCTCAACTGCCGAGCACGGTCTCACTCAGCTTGCGCGATGACTCCGCGCGTTCGATCGCAACGGAGGTTTGGCCCTGCAAAGCAGCTCTCTTGGCCCGGCTGAGCTCGGCCTCTGCGGTTGTAACGTCGCGCCCGGCAGCGCGTGCCTGCCTCAGAGCCTGCTCCGCATCATCGATGCTGGCAGCCACTTTACGCGCCCACAATGCGGCGCGTTTTGCGGCGACCGCACCGCTGCGTGCCTGATCAAAATGGCGAAGCGCCATGGCCCGCTCCGCGCCCTTCAGAAATCCCCGCGCGCGCCCGATATCAGCGGCGACATATTCCTCGGCGCCAGCAGCCACCGCAGCCTGAAGCGCCTGGCGTGCGTCGCTCATCTCCTGCGCGGGCGGCGTACTCGCACAACCTTGCAGGAACCACAACATGCCGATAATGACCCCGCCCACGGAGAACTTGCGTAACAGGGAAATGGACGCGTTCTTGATTCGTTGGGACGGCGACAACGTGGGGCCTGCGACTCACTTGAACGAGCCCGTACGGTACTCTGTATGTTGGCGTGGTCGCAAGCACCAAACGCCGAACTAGAGAGAGGCCGAATGCAAGAGATTCTGGTGTTGTTCTATAGCGCGCATGGCAACGTCGCGCGGATGGCGCACGCTGTCGCACGGGGTATCGACAGCGTGCCGGGCGCGGCTGCCCGTATTCGCACGGTACCGCGCATACGCACAGTCGCTGACGGCCCGGCCAAACCGGTGCCAGGTGAAGGCCCGCCCTATGCGGAACTGAAGGATCTACACGAGTGCGCCGGGCTGGTGCTGGGCTCGCCCACACGTTTCGGTAACATGGCTGCACCGCTCAAACAGTTCCTGGACTCGACCTCATCGGAGTGGTTGGCCGGAGCACTCGTGAACAAACCCGCCGCCGTTTTTACCTCGACCTCCAGCATGCATGGCGGCCAGGAAACAACCCTGCTCTCCATGATGTTACCGCTACTGCATCACGGGATGGTCGTCTGTGGCATCCCCTATACGGAGCCGGCCCTGAGCCGGACGACTGCCGGTGGGACGCCTTACGGCGCGAGCCACGTAGCCGGGAAGGACAACGCCCGTGGGCTGGACGAACACGAAACTGAACTGTGCGTGGTGCTCGGCAAGCGCGTCGCGACACTCGCACTCCAGTCAGTCGCCAGACCATAGATTGCCTGCTGCGTCCGCCACTATGGCTGCGGCGCAAGCGGAGGCAGTACTGGCGACGGTCAGGCGTTAATCGATTTGCTGTTGCTCCAGCCAGGCTCGCGCGGACGGCACGGTCACTTTGCGCTGCTCGGCAAACGTGTGCTCTGCCAAAGCGTCGAGTGCACGCACCAGTGTTGGCATATCGCGGGGAATCCGCCGCAGCAAAAACCTGGCCACGGCATCCGGGAGTTCAAAGGACGCAAATGCCGCGCGTCGCCGCAACGCGACCACAGCCTCTTCGTCATCGAGCGGGGAGGTCCTCAAGACCAACGCGGCGCGGAGGCGGGACACCAGATCGGGCAATTGAAAGCCGATCTCCTGCGCCGCCCCTGTGCCCGCTACAACCAGCCGCGCCGCACCCGCGTCACACTCGTTGTAACAGTTAAATAGTGCGGTCTCCCACTCTGGCTGTCCGGCAACCCGATCCAGGTCGTCTACACACACCAGATCGAAGGACGCGAGCCCCTGAAGGATGGCTGGTGTCAAAGTATCGGTGTCCGCGAGCGGGATATAAGCAGCCTGTTGTTCCTGCTGATACGCCTGCTGACAAGCCGCCGTCAACAGATGCGTCTTGCCAGTACCTGGCGCACCCACAACCAACGCGTGCGCCTCCCCCGGATCCGCCAGGAAACGCACCGCATCCGTACCTGGTGCCTCAACAAACTCGTCGAACCCGAGTTGCTGGCTACGCGTAAAAGGAAGACTCAGCTGCACAGCTAGTCGTGATACAAATCACTCGTGATGTAACGTTCGTGTGCGTGGCGCAGCAATACCATGATGACCGCCGCCGCGGGCAGGGACACCAGCACGCCAACGAAACCAAAAAGCTGCCCACCAGCCAGCACCGCAAAGATAACCGCCACCGGATGCAGACCAATGCGGTCGCCGACCAGCAATGGTGTCAGCAGCATCCCTTCGATGGCTTGTCCCACGGCAAACACGCCGCCGACATAGGCGACGGGAAGCCACTCCTGAAACTGAAAAAAAGCAGCAACCGCCGCCAGCACAAAACCAACGAAGAATCCCAGGTACGGCACAAAGCTGACAATACCAGCCGTCAGCCCGATCAGAAGTGCAAGTTCAAGACCAACCAGGCTCAGCCCAACGGAGTAGATCGTGGCTAGCCCCGCCATCACCAGCAGTTGCCCGCGAAAGAACTCGGCCAGCATTTCGTCACAGTCGCGCGCGACGCGGCCCGCAACACGCTCAACAGATCGCGGAATCAGTCCGTGGATGCGCTCAACCAACATGTCCCAATCGCGCAACAGATAAAACGTCACAACGGGCACCAGCACAACATTAGCAATCCAACCTGCGACCGCAGCGCCCGACTTCGACAGGTCTGCAACAACACCAACCAACATGCCACCAGCCTTCTGCCAGTGCTGCGCAACGGCCCTCTTCACCTGATCTAGTTCCAGAATTCGCCCCTCGACGCCCAAGGCTTCCTTGAGAGCAGGCATCAGATTCGTCTGGATCCAGTCGATGTTGCGGGGAATGCCGCGCACTAATGCGATGATCTGATGTTCAAGCATTGGCACAAGCACAACGGCAACCGCGATCAAAACGACAAAAATGGCGACAAATACCGTGACGACCGCACCCGTTCGCGACAACCCGCGCGCCTCCAGCTTGTCGACCAGAGGGTCACCCACGTAGGCAAGCAATACCCCCACGGCAAAAGGCGCCAGAATAGGCGCCAGCAGGTACAACACCACAACGGCAGCCGCAAACGCCGCCACCACCATCCACCGCTGCGAGTCGCTGAGCGGTTTAATCTCGGGCAGTTCCGGACCTTGCTGTGTCGTCACGGGGTTATCGCCAGCGTCTTCAGCGCCCTCGTGACTGTCGCAACCATCTCGGAGTTCGTCAGACGTGGTCATCGCAATGCGTAACGCCGCGCGCCGTCAATTGGCGCCAGGGTATAGCCGCCATTGATCGCCTGCAGTACAGCCTGTTGGCTGCCAACCGGGCGGATGTCCAAAGCAACAACATCTCCCTGGACGTCAAGCACCGCCACTTGCGAAATGACTTCGATAACACGGAGATAAGCCATAAGCGCACCATAATCGCCGGCACTGCGCACGCCTTGCACTGTGATGCCCAGGCCACTGGCCGCGGTCAGCGCTGGCGCCGCCTGTCCGCCCAGGGAGCGCGCAGGCGCTGGGTTCGCACCCGCACCAGCCCTTGGCATGACCTTTCTTGATGCGGCGGGTGCTGTCAAAGCCGCGCCGGTACCGGTTACCGCGCGAGGCTTGGCTCCGCCCGTTGGCGTACTCAACCGG
>MDTA01061688.1_pt1 | contig 12799 bp, 10 predicted proteins | sample 811151 | NCBI WGS metagenome assembly MDTA01 (sample SAMN05326648, study PRJNA326480) | marine metagenome | isolation source: seawater | place: Indian Ocean: South | collected 2010
AGATGAAAGCGGTGCATATTTACTATTGTATCCATTTACGTTTCCTGCCTGGAATTTAAATGCACCAATAAAATCCTTGGATAATCTCTTATAAGAATTAAATTCAATTTGATTTTTAATGTAATAACTAGTGCCCCCAATTCCTGCAAGATCCTGATCAACTACAAAATTAAAACCATTTGAAGGTTTGTAACGACTATTTCTTTTGTCAAAATTCAGTGAATACCCAACAATTGATATTGTATCTGTTCCTGCTAATAGTCTCTCATAAGAGGTAGCATCAGAGTCCGCTTTCACTTGAGTGGTAAATAGGGAGTATCTTGTCTGTAATGACCTATCTTTAGACAACGGAAACTGAAGTGACACAGCCAAACCAAAATCTTCGGTTTCATAATTAACCGAGCCAGAATCAGTAACACTACTATAAATACTTGAAGTTAAGGATAATGGTTTTCCTCGGAAGTATGGTTCAGTAAACGAAATGTCATATAAAGTATTTGTATCGGAAAAACTTGTAGAAAAATCAACTTTTTGACCCCTTCCAAGGAAATTAGATTCTTTTAAGCCCAATTGGATCGAAGCTTTACTAGCACTTGAATAACCGGCTCCAAGTGATGCCTCACCAGTATTTTTCTCTTCGACGCTTATATCTAAGTCTATTTTATCAGGAAATTCTGTACGTCGTTCTTGAATATCTACTTCTGAAAAAAAGTTAAGAGCTCTAATTGAGTCTTTGGAATAATTTATTGCATATTTATTGTATGCATCTCCCTCAGATAAATTGACTTCTCTTCTAATTACTTTGTCAGTTGTTCTTGTATTTCCTGCAATATTTATTGAATTTATATATACTCTTGGACCTTCATTAATTATAAAATTAACATCAATTAATTTACTATCTTCTCTCTTAGATAAGCTAGGATCAATATCAATAAAAGAGTATCCCTGTAATTCAGCAATATTCTTAATTCCTTCAATGCTCTCTTTTATTTTGCTAGCATTGTAAATCTGATTACTTGATAATGGTAATGAGTTTTTAATTATATCTGAATTAATTTTTTTCAATTCATTTGATATTACGATATCACCAAATAAATATTGATTACCCTCTTCCAGAGTCAAAATAATTTCAAAGTTGTTTGTATTTGGAGTGAGTTGTGCAATAGATGTTAAAAATTTAAAATCTGCGTAACCGTTATTATAATAATGTTGAGTTATCAGTTGTTTATCGAATTCTAATTTATCAGGATCATATCTATCAGCAGATGATAGAAACCTTAGAAAAGTTTTTTCTTTAGTCTTCATTAGCGACTTAATTTTTGAAGATGAATAAACTTCATTTCCTAAGATTACAATTTTAGAAACTTCAGCTACATCTGACTCTTCAATTTCATATGTCAAATTAATACGATTATTATCCAAAACTTCAACTGTTGGAACTATCTCAGTTGATAATCTTCCAGATCTTTGATAAAGAGTTAACATTCTTTCAATATCTTTTTTTACTTTTGCTCTTGAGTAAACAGATCGCTCCTTTAGAGAAATCTCAATCATAAGATCATCATCATTTACTTTGCTGTTGCCTCTAAATTTCACCAAATTAATGGTTGGATTTTCTGTTACAAATATTTTTAAAACATTGTCAGAGAATGAGATCTCAATATTAGAAAATAAATCAGTTTCGAATAATCTTTTAAGTATATTATTTCCGATTTCATCAGAGTATTTATTTCCGATTTCAATTTTTGAGTATGCGATTACTGTTTCCACGTCTATTCTCTTAAGACCATCAACCTTAATTTCAGAAATGACTATGCTATCGCTTGCATTAGCAATATTGCTAAGTAAGAAAATTGTAAAAATTTTTTTTATAATTGCTTTCATTTAGATAGTCACTACTTACCAAGATATAGATTTTTATCAATCCAATTATTAATATTTATTATATCATCGTAATTAGGCTTTAAAATGTTATTATTTTTATTAAATACTCTTTCTAAATTTTCACGATTAAGATCAACTATATCTGTAAACCCTATTTGTCCTCTAATAAAATTGGTCACCAACAGTTCATTTAAATAATTAAATATATTAGGTGCTATGCCACCAATTTCCATTACTTCATATGCAAGGCTAATAGCAGGAAATTTTTTTTTATCTATATCTCTGAATTGTAAATTTGATAGGTCAGTAATTGACAAATCTCTCTGATTTTTAAGAAATGAATTAAAATCGAAAAAAAGTGATGATATCGGAATACGCATATCGGGAAGATACAACAATGCCTTAGAGGCTCCGTTTTTATAATTAATCAAAGCATGTATAATTGATTGAGGATGTACTACGGCCTTAATTTTTTTACTTTCAATATTGAATAGGTATTTAGCTTCAATAATTTCCAAAGCTTTGTTCATCATAGTAGAAGAGTCAATCGTAATCTTTTTTCCCATTTTCCATATTGGATGTTTTAATGCTTGCTTCACAGTAATATTCCGAAACTTGCTATATTCTAAATCAAGAAATGGTCCACCTGAAGCAGTTATGGTGATAGAGCTATAATCATTCTTAATCTTATCGTCCATGCTTAGCAAATGATAAATAGAATTATGCTCAGAATCTAAAGGAACTAATTTTGTTTTATATTTTTTTGCCAAATGTATTAAATTATTTCCTAAGGATATAATACATTCTTTATTTGCTAGACCTATAGTCTTACCTTTCTTCAAAAGCTTGATTAGTAAATTTAATGATACTAATCCAGAGATAGCAAATATAATTACATTTGTTTTTGAGCTAACTATTTGATCAAAATAATTTAAATCATCATATAAAGATATTTTTTTTAATTCATGTTTATGATCATTTTTTATATTAGCTCTATTATGCGCAATTTTTTTTATGTTAAATTCTTTAGCTAGCTTCGTAGCTTTTTTTAGATTTTTATTACATGAAATGGCTTCAATATTAAACTTCTCACGATTCATTCTTGCAACTGAAAAGAATGAGTCCCCTATACTGCCAGTTGCACCATAAATTATAACATTTATTTTTTTCATAAAATTATAAATATTACATAAAAAAACATTACTCCAATAAAGGAGTCGAACCTATCTAATAAGCCGCCATGTCCTGGCATTATTTTGCCTGAGTCTTTTACTAATGCGACTCTCTTAATTAATGAAACAGATACATCACCAATAAATGCAGCTATTATAATACCGCATGTTATGATTAGTGAGCCATTTTCAGCAGCTGTAATATAGTATTTAAAGCTATAAATTGTTATTATTGTAAAAATTATGCCGCTCATCAAACCACTAATTGTTTTTCCTGAGCTTATTTTTGGAAAAAGTTTTTTTCCTCCTATTATCTTACCTCCTAAGTATGAAAAAGTATCAAATAGCCATATTGTTATAATGATTTCTAGCAAAAAGATAAAATTTGATTCAGTAATTAACAAAATAATAAAAATTAAAAAAGACAATGTTGTAATAGGAGTAAAAATAATAATATATCTTTTTGCCATGTTATTAATTTTCATAGTATTCAATTCCAATAAAATGATTGAATTGAATAGTAGATACACAAATAATGTTAAATAGTTACTAATAAATAAAGGGCCTAGCATGAGAGGAACATATACAATCGCAGAAAGGATTCTTTTCAAAAACTCTTTAAGAAATAATAAGTTTTTATTATTTTCCATATTTTCTATTTCTTGTAAAAAAATTATCTATGGCTTTGATTAAGTTTTTATATTTAAAATCAGGCCATAATATTTTTGTAAAATACAATTCTGAATAAGCGCTTTGCCACAGCATAAAATTACTTAATCTCATTTCACCTCCAGTTCTAATTATTAAGTCTGGGTCTTTAGAGTCAGGAATATAAAAATATTTTCTTATACTATTTTTGTCTTGGATTTTACCTTTTATCTTCTTTATGGCGTCTGAAATCTCTTCTCTTGAACCGTAATTAAACATTAAATTAATACGGGTTCCTGTATTGTTTTTAGTTTTTGTTGTTACATCGTCGATAATTTTCAAAAGTTTCTTTGAAAGTCTCCTTTTTGAGCCACAATGTCTAACCAATAAATTATTTTCGTTTGCTATAGCTTCAAAATTTTTGTAATAGGAATTAATTAGTTGAAATAAATTTTTTACCTCAACAGGATTACGTTTCCAATTTTCTGTAGAAAATACATAAAATGATATTTCTCTGATATTATAATCTGTTTTGGTCAAATTTTGACAGATATTTATACAGTTTTTAACACCTTTTTCATGACCAACTTGCTTTGGCACATTATTTTTAATTGCCCATCTTCCGTTACCATCCATTATTATGGCAATATGGTTAATTCTTTTCAAAAGACGTGAAGTTTTCACTTTTACTTTTATATTTTTTTTAAGTCATCCTCTTTTGACTTATAAATTGACTCGGCATTGTTTATAAAGTTTGATGTCATCTGTTCAATATTTTCTTGAAATTTTTTTGAGTCATCTTGCCCTATATTTTTATCTTTTTCTAATTTCTTTACTTTTTCAATACCATCTCTTCTAATATTTCTAATCGCTACCTTTGTATTTTCTAATATTTTGCTGGCCATTTTAAGGAATTCAACTCGCCTTTCCTCAGTTAATTGTGGCAATGGCAATCTGATTAGATTGCCCTCTATCATTGGATTAATATTTAAATCTGACTCTCTTAATGATTTATCAACTGAGTTTACATTTGATTGATCCCAAACTTCTACATTGATTGTTCGCGCATCTGGAGTTGTAATATTTGCGAGCTGATTAATATTCATCTTTTGTCCATAAGCATCAATTTTTATCGAATCCAACATTGCTGGTGAGGCTCTACCGGCCCTGATACCAGATAGATCTGACTTAATAGAGTTAATTGAGGACTCCATTCTTGTCTCTAAATCATTTTTAATTGTCTCAAACATCACTAATCACTGAGTAACTCAATTTCTTTTTATATGCATTATTAAAACAGTTTTTCTCTAGAATTGAAAATATTATAATTGGAATATTGTTTTCTCTAGCAATGCTTATCGACGCACTATCCATTATTTTTAAGTCTTTAGACAAATACGAATTATAAGATATTTTATTATATTTTTTTGCACTTTTATATTTTTTTGGATCTTTGTTGTATATTCCATCTACTTGTGTTGCTTTATAGATCATATCGCACTGTAATTCTGCTGCTCTAAGCGCTGCAGCTGTATCTGTCGAAAAAAATGGATTTCCTGTTCCAGCGGCACATATGACAAGTCTTCCTTTCTGCATGTGTCTTATTGCCCGTCTTCTAATGTATGTTTCACATACTGACTGGATTGGAAAAGCAGACATTACTCTTGTTTCTATATTTAACTTTTCTAGCGCATTCTGCAAAGCTAAGCTATTCATTACTGTAGCTAGCATTCCCATATAGTCAGCATTAGCTCGATCCATTCCTTTAGCTGATGCGGCTAATCCCCTAAAAATATTACCACCACCTATTACTATGCAAATTTCTATTTTATTTTTTGTAATTGTGAATAAATCATTTGCTAATTTATCGACTACTTTAATGTCAATTCCATAATCCTTGCTACCCATAAGCGACTCACCGGATAATTTTATCAATATCCGTTTTTTTTTACTTTTAGAGGACATAATTATGAGCCTATTTCGAATCGAATGAATTCTTTGATTAATATTTCTGTACCTAATTCATCAGATACATGCCTCAAATATTCTTCTACTGATAAATTTGGATCAATGACATATTTTTGTTTTAATAAAATAATTTCTTCAAGGTATTTATTAAGTTTACCATCAACCATTTTTTCTAAAATGTTTTCTGGTTTACCTGTGTCTTTTATTTGCTGTTTAATGATTTCTCTTTCTGCATCAATAATCTTTTTATCCAGGTCGTTTAAAGACACAGATTTAGGTGAGGTTGCTGCAATGTGCATGCATAAATTTTTACCAACTTCATCCAAACTATCAATATTTACGTTTAGACTAATAAGTACTCCAATTTTGCCTAATCCATCTCCTACACTGTTATGAATATAACTAAATATATTTCCTTTTAAAAATTCCACCCTTTTTAAAACAATATTTTCACCAATTTTTCCTACAGCCTGATTTATATATTCCGATGATTCTAAATTAAGCGTTTCTTTGTCATCAATATTCTCGAGTGATAACCGTAATATTTCAGAAACTAAATTGTGAAATTCTGCGTTTCTAGATACGAAGTCAGTTTCTGAATTAATTTCGACGATTGCGGCAACATCATCTTTTACTTTAATTCCAATTAAACCTTCATTTGCATCTCTAGAAGATTTTTTTTCGGCCTTAGCTATTCCTTTTTCTCTGAGTAGTTTAAATGCTATTTCAAGATTTCCATCAGCTTCTGTTAAGGCTGATTTGCACTCCATCATACCTGCTCCTGAAATTTTTCTTAGTTCTTTTACTTCGCTTGCACTTACTGTCATGATTCATCAACTGAATTAATCGTTTCTGTATTTTGTCGTGTATCATTATTTGATTTATCGGTATTTTTAATTGATTCTTCCGAGTCATGATTGACATTGTCAGAAACTTCAAAATTAATCTTTTGCTCTGTTGAATTAATTGTTTCCTTGATTAGTGAACAGTACAAGTCAATTGATCTTCTAGAATCATCATTTCCTGGAATTGGATAATCTATTAAGTCAGGATCACAATTAGTATCAACTACACCAATGATTGGTATATTTAAAATTTTTGCCTCTGCTACTGCTATGTGTTCAAGTTTTGTGTCAATAACAAATAATAAATCTGGTGATTTTTTCATTTCACTAATACCACTTAAAGACCGTACAAGCTTTTCATATTGATTTGTCAATTTTAAAATTTCTTTTTTTGTGAATTCATTATTTGGATTAGACTTTTCAATTTCTAAATCTTTCATCTTTTTAATAGATTTGTTGATAGTTGACCAATTTGTAAGCATGCCACCAAGCCATCTATGATTTACATAATATTGATTTGTATCTACAGCTAATTCTGCAATTTTACCTGCAGCTTGTTTTTTTGTAGCAACAAATAGTATCTTGCCACCTTTAGATACAACATTATCTATAACTTTTAAGGCTTCACTAAGAAGTTGAACAGTATAATTTAAATTTATAATGTGCACATTTTCCCTAGTGCTATGTATGTATCTAGACATCTTAGGATTCCATCTTTGCGACTTATGTCCAAAATGAACACCTGACTCAACTAGATCTTTAAGATTTATATTAGGTATACTCATAATATTCTCCGGTTATTCATCCACAGCAATTTGACCATTAAGGACCGGACAGCATTTCGCTATCACTGTGTGTTTAATAGGATTGATTTACATTAAATAGTAATATTATTCAATATCTGATTATGATATATGAACTTTTACTACTCCGTTTAGATTTTTTATTTTAGCGATCATTTCTGATGAGACGTCAAATAGTCCTGGAACTTTAAGTATATGATTATTAATGATAATTTCAATTTTATAACTTCCTTTTACCCACTCTAATTTCGATAGCTCTGATTTTGTGAAAGTCTGATCAGCATATATTTTAATGTTTTTATTTTGATTTATGCGGTTTAACTGTACTTTATCATTTGTTTTATTAAGTTTTTCAACTTCATCAAACTTAAATGCCTTCTTCAGTTCGCCTCTTAACGAGCCATTTTGAATAGAAATGTCTACACTCAAAACAAAAGACTCGCCATCAATTAAAATATCTCTATACCTCCTAAGATTACTTTCAAAAACTATCAATTCAAAAGTTGCTGAAAGATCTGAGAAATTTAGAAATGCATATGTATTACCTCTCGCAGACCTCTTTTCTTTTTTTGAAAGTAATGTTCCTCCTAACAAAATATTTTTTTGATTATAAAGCTCAGGATTTTCTCTAATTTGATTATATTCCTTTAATAGAAGCGAATTATAGTTACTCTTATGTTCTTCTAGAGGATGCCCTGATAAATAAAAACCTAGCATCTCATACTCTTTCATCAGTCTAATATTATTTTTCCACTCTTGTAGTTCTTCTAAATTATAAGATGATAATTTATGATTACTGAACATATCATGCTGTGTGTCTGATAAATTATTATTTATAGATTTATGATACTTTACTATACTGGCTGCATTACCAAATACTGTTGACCGGCCTATCTTAAATTCATCAAATGCTCCAGCTGATGCTAGGGCTTCAAGTGTTTTCTTATTTATTACTGAAGAACTACATCTTTGGATAAATTCATTAAAATCTTTAAAACTTCCATTTTTACTTCTTTCTTTTGTCAGCTCTCTCATAGATTCATATCCAACATTTTTAATTGCTCCAAGAGCATATTGAATTTGATTATCATTACGTAAGAAATTAGCTCCCGAAGAATTTATACTTGGTGGTGAGAGTTTTATGTTTAGCCTTTCTAATTCCTGATGAAATATGGATAACTTTTCCGTATTATTTATATCTAATGTCATTGATGCAGCAAAGAATTCTATTGGATAATGAGCTTTTAAATAGGCTGTTTGAAAAGCAATCATTGCATACGCTGCTGCATGGCTTTTATTAAAACCATAATCCGCAAATTTTGATAATAATTCAAAAATAGATGTAGCTTCATAAGAAGATATTTTTTTTTCTGAACAGCCATTGATAAATCTTTGTTTCTGTGCATTCATTTCTTTTTGAATCTTTTTGCCCATTGCTCTTCTTAATAAATCTGCTTCCCCATCTGAATATCCTGATAACTCTCTCGCAACGCCCATCACTTGCTCCTGATATATGACCACTCCGTATGTTTCTTTTAATAGATTTTCTAGTAGAGGATGGATATAGTCTGGCTGTTCTCTCCCGTGCTTTCTTTCAATATATTTTGGAATATTGGCCATTGGACCGGGTCTGTACAGTGCAACAATGGCAATAATATCTTCAAATTTATCAGGTTTTAATTGCTTAAGAGTGTCTTTCATACCAGCGCTTTCTAATTGAAAAATTCCTGTTGTTTCACCAGTACTTAGAAGATCAAAAGTTTTTTTATCATTTAAATTTATTTTTTCGATAGCAAAATCTTGGTGAGTAGACTTTACTAATTTTATACATTGATCGATTAAGGTAAGGGTCTTTAATCCTAGAAAATCAAATTTCACTAAACCAGCATTTTCGACCCATTTCATATCAAATTGTGTTAGCAAAATGTCAGATTCTGGGTCGCTATATATTGGCACATCTCTAAAAACCTCATCTTTAGAAATAACTACCCCAGCCGCATGAATAGACGCATGCCTTTTTAGCCCCTCAAGTTTAAGTGATATATTGAGAAGTTTTGCGATTTTATCATCTCTTAGTGATTCTTCTTTTATACGAGGTTCTTCATCAATGTATTCTTGCAATGTCATGGGGCGTGAGGGATCAAAAGGCATAAGTTTACACAAATAATCAACTTGGCCATATGGAATGCCTAGAACTCTTCCTACATCCCTAATTACAGCTCTAGCTTGAAGTTTTCCAAATGTAATAATTTGAGCAACATAGTTATCACCATATTTATTATGAACATATTCCAATACTTTATCTCTACCGTCTCTGCAAAAGTCTATATCGAAATCTGGCAGTGATACACGCTCAGGATTTAAAAACCTTTCAAATATTAGCCCAAACTTAAGTGGATCTAAGTCAGTAATTTTTAAGCACCATGCTACAAGAGATCCTGCACCCGAACCTCTACCAGGTCCTACTGGAATATTATTGTCTTTAGCCCAACGAATAAAATCTGATACGATTAAAAAATAACCTTCATATTTCATATCTGTAATTATTTTCAATTCTTTATCGAGTCTTTCTTGGTATTTTAAAAAAATAGCTTCTTGAGAGTCAGGCGCTACATTCTCATTCTCAAACTTATTTTTTAAATTTTCATTAAGGCCTTGAACTGCTAGCTCATTTAATAATTTCTCCTCTTCTTTATGATCATCATAATATACTGGAAGAATTGGTTTTTTTATAAGGGGTCTATACGAGCACCTTTTAGATATCTCAACTGTGTTCAATATTGCCTCTGGAAGATCAGCAAACAAAGATGCCATTTCACTCTGTGACTTAAAGTAATGATCTTTTGACAACCTATTTCTATCTACTTGAGATACAAAGAGTTTTTTTTCAATACACATTAGAGCATCGTGTGCTTCATAATGATCTGGAGACTCGAAATAGACATCATTCGTTGCAACTAATGGAATACTATAGTCATAAGATAGGTTTAGTGTAACTTCTTCATTAATTCTATATTTATTATTCCCAAATCTCTGAATCTCTATGTAAAAATTTTCATTGAATTCATTTTTAAAATCACTTACGAATAGAGAAGACTGCTTAGTAATTTTGTTAGAATTTGATTTTTTAAGTATTGAATTATTTCCTCCAGATAAAACAATTATTCCATCTTTATATTTTACTAATGATTTAATATCTACAGAGGTGTATCTCCGATCAAGCATATACGCACTTGATATAATCTTAAGTAAGTTTTGGTAGCCGTCTTGATTCTTGGCATATAGATTCAAAAAAAAGTATGCATCTTTTTCATCATTCCCTTCAAATAAATATTGTTTTGGGGTTTTTACTTTAACATTACAACCTATTATTGGTTGTACCCCTGCACTTGATATCCTCTCACTGAACTCCAACGCTCCAAACATATTATTTGTGTCGCTTATCCCTACCGCTGGCATTTCAAATAATTGACACAACTCTGAAATTCTTGCAATTGGCAGAGCCCCCTCTGAGAGGGAATATTCGGTTTTATTTGTAAGATGAACATAATTCGACATTTATAAATTTATCCTTTTATTTGCTTTTGATGCCCATCTCTCATTATGAGTTGCTAATATCAGAATCATATTTTCAGATTCGATGTATTCATTTAAATATTTAAATACAATATTGGAGTTTTCATGATCTAAATTCCCTGTAGGCTCGTCTGCAATAATTATTTCAGGACTATTTATTAATGCCCTAGATATAGCAATTCTTTGCTGTTCTCCACCAGATAAAGTATTGGGGAAATGGTAAGCTCTTTTATGAACGTTAAATAGTTTCATTAGTTCATAAGCTTTAGTAAAAGCTTTATCTTTATCTATGCCTAAAAGAATCAACGGTAATGATATATTTTCTATGGCATTAAAATTTTCAAGTAAATTGAAGTTCTGATATATAAAACCATAATAATTTTTTCTTAAATTATTTTTCTTTTCACTGTCTATATTTGTAATATCAGTATTATTTAAAGTAATGCTACCTTTATCTGAAATATCAAGTAATCCCATTATATTTAAAAGTGTTGTTTTTCCTGAACCTGATGGACCTGTTATTGCTAAGAAGTCTCCACTCTCTATATTAATGCTAATACCATCAATAATTTTTAAATTTTTATTCCCTTGCATGTAAGTCTTTGAAATATTTTTAAGAGCAAGAGATGAATTAGGCATTATTGAGTATTCCTTTAACTTCCATTTTTGATGCCATATATGCTGGATAAATTGTTGCGACTATTGATATGATAAGAGAAAAAAATACTATCAACATAACCTGATATAAATCAATATTTGTTGGCATTTTGTCTAAATAATAAAACTCTGATGGAAAAAGGTTTAAGTTAAAAGATTTGTTTAAAAAATTCCTTATTAAATCAATGTTTAACGTAAAAATTATTCCAATTATTGAACCTACAAATGTGCCCACAAAACCGATAATAAAGCCAACAAGTAAAAAAATCCTTAATATTGTGCTGTCTGAACTTCCTATTGTCTTAAGTACCGCTATCTCTTTTGATTTATTTTGCACTAAAATAAATAAACTTGTAATTATGTTGAAAGCGGCGATTATGATAATAAGAGAAAGTACCATAAACATTAATTCTCTCTCAGTCGCAAGGACATCCCAAAATGATTTATTTAAATCAATCCAATCTCTGACAATAAAGCTACTATCATAAATCTCTAATAACCTGTCTTTAATCAAATCTACATTTTTAATGTCTCTAAGATGTATTTCTATGGTTGAAATTTGATTTCCTACGTTAATAAATTTTTGAATGTTTGAAAGTGAAGTAAAGGCAAAATTTTTATCATATTCACTCATTCCAGAGTTAAAAGTAGAGGAAATTGTCATTGTATAAGATTTTGGCATTTGACCTAACGGTGTAGATATCATTTCTGAAGATAAAACCTTTATCTCGTCTCCTTTTGCAACACCAAGTGAAAAGGAAAGTTCCTCACCCAATATTATTGAATTCTTATTTAAAAGATTTTTATTAGAAAGACTGTCAATAAAGCTATAATGCTTGATATTTCTCTCATTAATAGATTTAATTATAATACCACTATTTTTGTTTTCTGAAATTATAAGTGCCTGAATGGATATATTTTCATCAGTGAATAATATCTCTTTTAAATCTGATAAATCTTTATCATGCTTAAAAAACGGTTCATTATTTTTTATATATAAATGTCCATTAAAACCAATAATCCTTTTTTTTAATTCTTCATGAAAGCCATTCATCACTGACATCACAATTATTAATGTTGCAACTCCCATACAAATACCAATAAAAGAAAGCCACGAAATTATTGATAATAATCCACCTTTTCTCAATGGAACTAGATACCTAAATGCTATAAATCTCTCAAAATAATTAAATGGCACTTTATTTAAACGTTCATTTCTTTTAGAAACTTACCTAATTTATTTAGG
>MDTA01105388.1_pt1 | contig 12799 bp, 10 predicted proteins | sample 811151 | NCBI WGS metagenome assembly MDTA01 (sample SAMN05326648, study PRJNA326480) | marine metagenome | isolation source: seawater | place: Indian Ocean: South | collected 2010
TCGACTCATGGGCATCAATCTCAAGGGGGTGTGGCTCTGCATGCGCGAGAGCCTCAAGATCATGTCGCCTGCTGGCTCAGGGCACATCATCAACATGGCCTCGGCGCTAAGCAAAACTACCTTCCCCGGTGCGGGGCTCTACGTCGCCTCAAAGTACGCCGTAGGCGGCCTGACTCGCAACACAGCCGTGGAATATGGCGACTCTGGCATTCGTATTAACGCGATTTGCCCGGGCTTTATCGAAACGCCGCTACTGAGGGAATCCGTTCCCGAGGAAGATCGCGCGCACCTCGCCAGCCGTCACCCCATGAATCGCCTCGGCACGCCTGAAGACGTGGCCAAGGCCGCAATGTGGCTGGCAAGTGATGCGTCAAGCTTCGTGACCGGCATGCTGTTCTCGGTTGACGGTGGCTGGACGGCGATTTAACTAGCACATGGGCAGCTCGCGCTTAAGGCCGCTTCCAATCCGAGTAAAATCATCGCATCCGTTACCGAGGGCACTATTCAGATGGTGGGTGTCTCGGAAGGCGTCTTCCGCCTACAGCGCATATACTTACCCTACCATTGCTCGATGACTGCCATCATCAAGTCCAACAAACTGATTACCTTTTTAGTAACCCCAAAATTCCAGCAGTCGCATAGTCAAAAAAATGCGGTGTCAATATCGACTCGAGGTCCTGAGATCGAAATTTTCCCTCTGAGATACCGTCGATACGTTTATTGTCTGACATCACAAAGGTGAACGAACCAATCATGAACTGATGGGCACAGTGGAGCTCGTACTCTGAGCAGTGCGGCAATGCCAACTGCAACTTTTTTAAAAAAGATTTCGAAACCTGATTATATTCGCGGTTGAGGATCTCACGAAACTCGGGCACATCAGCGCCAATCATTCTGGCAAGATACCGGCAATAATAGTGCCAACCACTGTCACCACTTAAATAGTACTGTAGTAACGGCTCCCACATCGCACATATCAGCGCGCGCACAGTTTCATAAGGTTTTTCTTTGTCTATCTCCACAGAATCAAGCCGGGCCTGCCTCGCATGATTTAGGGAACCAGCACGCCGATGGATCATCTCAATAAGCAGGTTCAGTTTGCTGTCGAAATGGTAATTGACCGCCGCCAACCTCACACCCAGATGGTTAGTGATGTCTCGCACTGATGTTTTCTCAAACCCCCGCTCTGCAAACAGCTCTTCTGCTGCGTCAAGAAGCTCCTCTCGCAATAGTCGCGTTTTCTTGTATGTCTTTCTTGCCCTGCCACCGTCGCTACTTTTCACCACAGCTCCGTATTGCGCTCACTTTTCTCAGACTCGAGTCTAACGCCAAACCTGAGACTACCGAATTGATAATCCCAGAGGTTCAATTAAGAGGCTCCCTTCCTATTGACACCTGCTTTGCTCAGACTTAATATGGAACGTTCGTATCATTTCGAGCGTCATCAGGCGACGGATGTAATATTAATCGTCCGCATTATGCCGAGGTTTAAAATACGACCAGTGAGAAAAGGAGCGAATCAATGAAAAGAGTAGTCACAGGATTCGACGACAATGGCACTTCGATTTTCATAAGCAAGGACGCCCCGCAGGTCACATATGAAAACGTTGGCTTGCGCTGGACGGAAATTTGGAGCAGCTACCCTGACGACACATTACCAATCGATCCGCCGGCGGGCCCAATACGTGAAACAGTTAACGAATCTGTTTTCCCAAGCACCGGAAAATCGATTTTTCGAATTTTGGAGTTCGCTCCGAACATGATAGACCCCTCAACGCTAGGTGATTCAGAACTAGCCGAGCTAAATAAAGCATTGCCCGGGCTGGCCAGCCACGTTGAGCCAGACAATCCTGGCATGCACACCACTGATTCAGTGGACTACGGAGTGATACTCTCAGGCAAAATCACTATGGAACTAGACGACGGACAAACAACCGAATTAGAGGCTGGTGATGTTTGGATCCAGAACGGCACCCGCCACGCCTGGCGTGTTGAAGAGAAGTGCACTATGGCGGTAGTGCTCGTGGGCATGGATCGCCGCGGATAAATCAAGATCTGCCCGAGGCCGATGTGAACACGACTACCGCTCTGCACGAAAAAAGGTTAATCCCTCACATGGTGGTAGACGCCCTTAACAGGTCTGAACACCAGCCATGCCTGTTTCTAGACGGCAAAACAGCCACCTATCAACACGTCAGAGAGAAAGTAAGTCAGTACGCTCAGGCCCTTGAAGCGAGAAATATCGGCATAGGCAGTCGCATAGCGTTGCTTTCAGCGAATTGTCCAGAGGTCGTTTTTATAAACCTTGCTGCTCACGTGGTCGGCTGCTGCGTTACTCCAATGCACCCTAAGGGATCATTAGACGATCACGCTTATGTACTGCAGGATGCCAAGATTCAAACATTAGTTTTTCAGGCTACCAATTACGAGGAGCGAGCAGAGAACCTAGCGAAAATCGTCTCACATCCCATCCAATTTCTATCGATCGGCAACAGTAATACCGGCGAAGACTGCTCCCAGCTAGCCAACACTTTTTCCGCCCGCGATCTCTCCGTGCCTAATATTAAGGGCGATGGAATCAGCAACATCGTCTACACAGGAGGCACAACTGGAACACCGAAGGGAGTCGTACACACCTACGCATCTATGACGTATATGACCATGATGCAAATGGCTGAATGGGAGATTCCATCAGCAGTCCGATTCATGGTGGTGACGCCTTTGTCCCATGCTGGATTTACCTGTCTCGTCCCCACTTTGCTCCGCGGCGGCTGTTTGTACGTCCCGTCATCCTTTAGCCCTGACACTTTTTTCGACATGGTATCGCAACACAAAATCACCGCGACCATGCTTGTTCCAGCGATGCTCTATGTGCTTCTAGACCATGAGCGAGCGACAACTGCCAACATGTCCAGCGTGAATACGATCTTCTACGGAGCATCGCCCATCAGTGCTATCCGTTTGCGTGAAGCCATTGAGATGTGGGGCAAGATTTTTTCGCAGTTTTATGGACAAGTGGAGGCACCGACCTGCTTCGTAAACCTCCGTCGCGAAGATCATGATCTAGAAAAGCCGGGAAGACTGGAATCCTGTGGCCGGCCGTCTTCCTGGGTTCAAACTAAACTGCTGGATGAGGACGGCAACGAGACTCAGATTGGTCACGTTGGAGAGATTTGTGTGAGAGGCCCGCTGCTGATGCAGCATTATCTGAACAAGCCATCTGAAACCGCAGAGGCTTTCACCGGAGACTGGTTGCATACCGGGGATCTCGGTCGATTCGACGAGGAGGGCTTTCTTTATATCGTTGGTCGAAAAAAAGACATGATAGTAACCGGTGGGTTCAACGTGTATCCGCGTGAGATTGAAGATGTTATCTCCGCAAACAAACACGTACAACAAGCGGTTGTTTTCGGTGTGCCTAATGACCGCTGGGGAGAAGCTGTAACAGCGGTAATCACCCTCCGGCCAGGTGTCACGGAATTAAGCTCTCTGGCAGATGCGCTGCTCGAGGAAGTAAAAATTGCCAAGGGCCCAGTTCAGGCACCTAAAACTATTCACTTCGTAGACTCCATCCCGTTAACCCCTGTGGGCAAGCCTGACAAAAGGCGACTCAGCGAGGTGTACGCCACTCAGAGCGACTCAGAAGCGGCTCTTAAAGACTAAGAAGTGATGAACTCACACCGATTGAGGCGACGCTAATGACGCATGGACTTGTTCGAGAAATCACCCAAGCCGAAATCGATGAATATCGTGATTTGGGGGTCGTGAGACTTGAGGGCGTTTTATCACAGGACTGGATCAACCTGCTGGCAGAGGCACTTGAGGAAGTTTTCTATAAAAATCGTGAGGCTATGCCAGTATTCTACGACTCAACAGAAACAGCAGACCAGTTAGCGGAAGCGGGTATAGCAGTTCTCGGCGACCACAGAACCGAGGCTGCCGGGAAACGGGGGCGATTTTTAACTATTGTTGGGGGCTGGACCGCCAGCGAAAAAGTTCGCCGCATTGCACTCGAATCACCACTGGGCTTCATCGCGCACAAACTTTTTGGCTCAAACAAAGTGAATTACTACGACGATCAACTTCTGATCAAAGAACCGTCCACTCGAGAATACACCGCATTTCATACGGATGAGCCTTACTATCACCTTCGAGGAGAGCAGGTTTGCGGCATGTGGGTATCACCGGACACCGTGACGGAAGATTCCGGAGCGATGCAGTACGTAAGCGGCTCTCATCTCTGGGGAAAATCGTTCAAGCCTAACGCTTTCGTCGCGCAAAACCCTCTCGATCAACTTGGTCTGGCAGAGCCCGATGAACAGCAGGCTCCACTGCCTGACATTGAAGGCAACCGGGGTGATTACGACATCATCACACACCCTTCCAATCCCGGTGACGTCATAGTGCACCACTCAAACCTTATCCATGGATCAGGGCCAAATTACGTCAGTGACAAGACGAGACGGGCGGCCTCCTTCCGATATACGGGAGATGACGTCACGTATTGGTTTCAAAAGTCGGCACCTCCACAGCCCCATCATAGACATCAGCTCAAAGATGGCGACCCCATCGACTGCGCTCAATTTCCCGTCGTCTGGGACAGCAGGTAAGGGGTCAAAACTGCCGATGAACCAGATAGTCATTGCCGGGAATGGGGCAACGATTATTCACACAACAGGACTTTCACAAAAAATCGGATCACGCGTATAGCCTTCTACAGGCCCCTAGGGGTGCAGACCGAGCAAATGGGAAATTTCTAGGTTATGGCAGGACATGCTCACGAAAATAACAAAGGATACTGAACTACTTATGGCGACCGAGGATCCGAAACGGCTCGAGGAGCAGCTTTATGAGTTATTGCCGATCTACAGAACTATAGGTCTCAAAGTCCAAGCTGTGGGTGATTTGCTCAAAACGCGAGTTCCTTACATCCCCGGTAATACCAATCACCTTGGGACCATGCACGCGGGTGTTACCTGGATGGCGGGAGAGGTCCTCGGTGGTCTGGCTTATTTTGGCCACTCGCAAGAACTGGGGAAAGCTTGGGTCACTGTTAAAAAGGTGGACATTGAGTTCAAACGTCCTGTGAAAACAGCAATCACAGCACTGGCACATTTCCCCCAAGAAGAACGAAAGCGAATTGCAACCGAACTGAAAAATAAAGATCGATCGAGATTCACCCTAAAAATTGAGTTGGTTGACGATGAGCAGCAAATCTGCGCTGTAGCTACCGGACATTATGTTCTGGGACGGGATTAAGGCCGATTCGACCAAGCAAGACCGTCTGAAAATCGAAATCCAATGGTTTGTCTGTGACTGAGATGAGCAACCAATCCACATGGGAGCTTTTACATGGCAATTTTAGAGACACTAGAAAAAAAATTACGGCTGCCTGTAATTGGGGCGCCTCTTTTCATTATTTCTCAGCCAGAATTGGTAATTGCTCAGTGCAAAGCCGGCGTGGTCGGCTCATTCCCCGCTCTTAATGCGCGCCCGGAGCCTGTTCTGGAGGAGTGGCTGGAGCGAATCACTTCTGAACTAGCAGCCTATGATGAAGCCAACCCAGATGCGCCGTCAGCGCCCTTTGCCGTAAATCAGATCGTTCACGGCTCCAACGCGCGCCTTAAGCACGATATGGATGTGTGCATGAAGTACAAAGTCCCGGTCGTCATTACTTCACTGGGTGCCAAGGAGTGGGTCAATGAGATGGTCCACAGCTACGGCGGCATCGTATTGCATGACGTCATCAATAACCGTTTTGCCAAGAAGGCCATTGAAAAAGGGGCCGATGGACTCATTGCCGTCGCCGCCGGAGCCGGCGGTCACGCTGGCACCACATCACCGATGGCGCTGATACAGGAAATTCGCGAATGGTTTGATGGCCCCCTGCTGCTTTCGGGCTCCATCGCCACGGGTGCCGCGGTTCTGGCGGCCCAGGCGATGGGCGCAGATCTCGCTTATATCGGTTCAGCTTTCATCGCCACCCAGGAAGCTAATGCAGAAGCGGCGTATAAGCAGGCGATTGTGGATTTCAACTCAGATGACATCATCTATACCAACTCATTTTCGGGCGTGCTCGGCAATTTTCTAAAGCCTTCTATCGAAGCCGCCGGACTTGACCCAAATGATCTACCTCAAGGGGATCCTAGCAAGATGGATTTTGGTTCTGGAGGAGACCACGCGGTTAAGGTATGGAAAAACATATGGGGCTGCGGGCAGGGTATCGGTGCCGTGAAAAATACGGGAACGACGGCGGAGTTTGTCAACAAACTTGCTGATCAGTACACGAAAGCCAAGGCAAGGATCAACGAGTTGTGAGCCACAAAGCATATTTATAAGTGAACCGCATAATCTTGTTAAAGCAATTAAAGTTATCTCTGCACTTTGAGTTTGCTAACCAGCGTGACCCGCGAATTAAAAAACGCTCATTGCTCATATGGCGTAATTTCTGGAAAGCATCTTAGTGAACCAATTTTCTTTAACGGAAGATCAGCAGCAGCTTCTTGACCTTGCTGATCGCTTTGGTCGCGAGCAGCTCCTGCCTCTATCGCAAAAGATGGACGATGAGGAATGGTGGCCAGAGGAAATCATGCCTCGACTCGGGGAGCTGGGATTCTTGGGAACTACTGTGGCACCGGAATACGGCGGCGCTGGTTTGAGCATGATAGATGCCGGACTCATCCTTCAGGCGTTTTCCCGTTATAACCATGCTTTCGCTTTATCCTGGGCCGCACACGACAATTTGTGCGCAAACAACATCCACAGCAACGCTAACGAAGCGATTCGTGAGAAGTATCTCCCCAAGTTATGTTCAGGCGAGTGGATTGGCTGTCTTGGCCTCACCGAGCCTGGAGCAGGCTCTGACGCACTGGGATCAATGAGGACCCGAGCAATTAAAGACGGCAATGATTACGTCATAAATGGTTCGAAGCTCTACATTACCAATGGACCCGTTGCAGACATTTGCCTGTTGTACGCTAAGACTGAACTCGACCGCGGTTCAAAAGGCATCACAGCATTTGTTGTCGATACCGAAACAACCGGATTCCGAGTCGCACAAAAATTGACCAAAATGGGCTTCCGCGGGAGCCAAACGGCTGAACTGACCTTTGAAGATATGCGCGTGCCTGCAGAAAATATCGTCGGCATTGTCAACGAGGGGCATCAGGTGGTGATGAGCGGACTTGATATCGAACGCGCCATGATTTCCCCCATTAGCGTGGGCATTGCCGAGAGAGCGCTGGATCTGTGCGTTGAGTTCGCCCAGACCCGAGAACAATTTGGGAAACCCATCGCAACTTTTCAGATGATTCAGTCCCGACTTGCTGACATGTATGTTTGGAAAGAAACCATGCAGAACTATTGCTGGGCGGTCCTCGCAGAAGTATCAGGTATAGATGAAACGAAAGCTGGCCGAGGCGAGATCCATGCGAAAACCGCTGCTTCGGTGATGTACTGCGCCAACACGCTCAATCACGTTCTGGACAACGCCGTACAGATATTTGGTGGTAATGGTTATATCTGGGAGTCTGAGATCAATAGACTGTATCGGTCGATTAAACTTTTGGAAATCGGTGCCGGCACGACAGAAGTGCGCAAGATGATCATAGCTGGCGAGTTGCTCAAATGATCTGCGATAAAAAGTTCTCCTTAGAATTGACGAATCCATTTTTCGCGCGCCGTACGGATTTTGCAACTGCGAACTCGCCCGGACACAACAAAAATTATCTCTGCAAATTCACTCCGGCCTACTAGGACCCCAAATATCTGTTTACGTGATATTTGTAATTAGGAAGGCCTCTGCATTTCAGCCCCTTCTCTAGAGTGAATCATTCGCAGAGCGCAGAGATGATACAACCTTAGAAATCTCAACTCGCTAGTTGAACTGCTCAGATACATCCCGCTTTCAGCAGTTTGGGCTGAATTTCTTTTGCAAATCGATGCAAATCGTCGAGATACTCGGGAAAAGTCAGCATCACCGCATTTACGCCCGCACGGTGTGCCTCAATGAGTTGTTCCGCAACATCGTCAGCACTGCCGATCATGTGCACTCCACCACCGGAAGCTGCCAACATGTCACTAGTAAAAGCATCAAAAGACCCGCTGCCAGCGGTTAGATCATGTAACCAATTCGAGGTGGCAACCTCGTCCTTCTCTGAAATTATGGAAGCCAGACGTTCCTCCGCTTGGGCTCTGGATTTCCCCCATATAAGAAAAGGAAATATCGCGGTCCTGACTGAGCGCCCATAGCTACTAGCCTTTTGGGCGATGTCCTCGATAGTGGGGCTAACCGCCTCGATTGATGGAGTAGAGATGAAGGCCCAGTCGCACAACCGTGCCGTCATATTCTTTGCATCCTCTGATACACCCGCATTGGCAATCGAGGGAAGAATATCGGGCGTGGGGGAGGATTCTCCGCCGTTTACCGAATACCAGTCACATTCGTAGTTAAATGGCTGATCATCAGCGGACCAAAGTTTTTTGAGAATTTCCACGAAACAAGAGGTCCGCTCATAGCGACGTGAGTGCTCCGCCAAAGGAACACCCATCATCCCGAACTCTCTCTCGCTCCAGCCGCTTACAACGTTTAGCCCCCACCTATTGCCACTCATATGTGAGAGCGTTGAACCCATCTTGGCGACGACAAAGGGATGAAAAAGTGGGACGTGCACAGTTGAAAACACATGAATAGAACTTGTAGCCCGCAGAAGAGCTGCCGCCCAAGTGGTTGTCTCTAGTGATGTGCCCAGAAAATTAGTTTCTCCGCCAAATCCACGCCACCGTGACACAGGAAACAAATATTTAAAGCCATAACCCTCTGCTAAGAGCGCTAGAGACTCATTGTGCTCATAGGTCCACTGATCCTCGACAACGCGATGCGTCGAAATTGAAGGCATGTTGGAGCAGTTGGGCATGAACAAACCCAAAGCCAGCTTCTGATCATAGTCATTGGACATTTCTCAAGCTCTCAAGGTGACTCTCAAGTCCTCATAGCCACGAAATAAGAAGGCGCCCCTGAGGCGAGCTGACTCAATATCAACCAAAAAATTAGGGTATGCAGTGAACAGCTCCTCCAAAAAGATTTTTCCCTCCAAGCGGGCGAGTGCTGCGCCAACGCAGTAGTGGATGCCGCCACCAAAAGTGAGTGGCTTCTGTTCTCGCGGACTAATATCAAATGACTCGGGATTGTCGAAATGACGTTCGTCTCGGTTAGCAGCTGCTACGATGGTCAAAACCCGCTCTCCGACTCCAATTTTTTGCCCGGCCACCTCTTTTGGTTCCAAAGCGGTTCGATAGGTAGCTTGCAGAGACGACTCAAATCGGAGAATCTCTTCGATTGCCGCATCTGCCAGCGCAATGTTATTCTGCAACTTCAATCGTTGCTCTGGATTTGCCCCAAGACAAAAAATTCCGTTACCAATCATATGAGCTGTCGTCTCAAACCCTGCGCCAAATAGCCCAATCACAGAAGTACTCAGCTCTTCTTGTGTCAGCGCATCGTCACCGTCACCAGCATAAACCATGGCCGTTGTGAGGTCGTTTCGGGGAGCTTTCTTCCGCCTTTGAAAGAGGTCATCGAAAAACTCCGTCAAAAAGTCCATCTGCTGATTCGCTAGGGCTAACTCCTGAGGCTCTAGCGCCCGCGTCTCGAAAACAGGAAAGGTATCCGCTACCGCCTGATTCAGCTCGGCCAAAAGCTCCCACGAGAACTCGCCCTCCTCCATCCCAAGCATGTCGCACATCACCAATGTCGGAAACAGATAAGCGAAGTCAGTGATGAAATTTACATCTTCAAGCTTAGCGACTTGTTGTAATTGTCGTGCCGCCAATTGCCTGATTCGTGGGGCCATTTCTTTTACACGTCGGTGAGTTAACGCACTCGCAACCAGATCTCGCACACGGGTGTGCTGTGGAGGATCTTGCATGACAAAGACTCTGGAAAGCCAAGCGTAAGCGGGCTGGGCTAAGACATCGAACGAATCGTCATAAAACAACTGAATGTTTCTAACGAAATCGCCCTGCCCGAAAGACTTGTCTATCAGGACAGAGCGGCAGTCGTCATAACGAGTGGCAACCCAGAACCCAAGATCGGATCGATGAATGGGGTCTTCATCCCGCAGTTTACTGAAGGTGGGGTACGGATCCTGAAGAAATTCAGGATCCATGGGGTTGAAGCTATGGTGGGACAAACGAAAGCCTAGATGCCAACTCTCACCACCTAAAACTGATAGGTAACGGTGGCTCCGTAGGTCCGAGGTGGGAGTACTGCACCGACCCGCAACGAATCATAGAGCGGGGCAGTGATGATGTTATTGGACATCACCTCCTCATCACTTAAGTTTCGGCCCCATACACTAAGTAACCACTGGTCATTCCATGAGTACTCGGCCGAGGCATTGTACTGTTCGTAAGCGTCTTGATAAGCGTCGGCTCGATTCCATTCTGTGAAGTAGACATCATCCTGGTAATAGGCCTCGCCTCGCAGCCGCAAGACACCGGCACCCACTTGCCCCTCCCAGGTCACTCCTAGTTTCGCGGTGCTCTCAGGCGCGTTGGGTAAGGTGTTACCGCTCAAGTCAGTAATAGCGAAGCCGTTGGCATAGTCGCCATTGAAAAACTCTTGATACTCCGCGTCTAAATAAGTCAAATAGAAATCAAAAGAGAAGCCGTTCCCAAAGCTCCCCTCGACCTCTAGTTCAATACCTGAATTCTCTGCCTCTGCAGCATTAATTGTGGATACTGTGCTGGTCTCGTCTACGAAAGAGATCTGCATATCTTGGTAATCATAGAAAAATGCAGCGACACTGTATTTCAAGGTGCCGTCGCTATTCTGGCCTTTCAAGCCTATCTCAAACGCATCAACGGTCTCTGGGTCCAAAGCTGGACTTAAGCTGCCAGTGTTGATTACTCCTGATTTAAAAGCCTCCGTATAAGTACCGTATAACATGAGCGTATCGCTCGGCGCGTACTGGATAGTCACCCTAGGCGTGACATCGTTCCAACTGGCACGTTGGTCGGTAGGAACATTGAGTTGAATGGCATCAAAGATAAAGGTTCCTGTCCCTGCTCGTTCCTCGTAGTTGTAACGGAGTCCACCAATAACCGTGAGTTGCTCAGTGAATTGGTAGGTTGCCTCGGCGTAGGCACCCCAAGCTTCGATGTCAACATCACCATCTTGCAAGTAGTTACCGCTGTTAATAGCATCGCCGATGGGCGTACCACACAGCGCGGGCGCCAGAGCAAAACAAATATTTGTCATCGGCACCTTAACTTCGCCATAAAGCTCCTCATCGAAGTACATCAGACCAGCAATCACATCTAACCGGTCCGTGCTGTAGTTCAATATGAATTCCTGTCCAAAGGAATCGCTCTCTTCAATGTAGTTATTTTGACCGTAAAGATTCACATCGGTGGAGTCCAAGTCGTCTCTGAGAAACCTGTCGAGGCTTTGCGAGGAGGTGATTGATTTAAGGCTCAAACTGTCGTTAAAAGCATAATCAATGGTGAGGTTGACGAGCTGACCGTCCCGATCGTTAATAGGCTCCTGATCCGAATTTATGTCATAAAAATCACCACCCACCATGCCAACAGTTTTGCCGCCAAGGAGAACCACACCCAAGGGCACTGGGACTGCAGACCCAGCTGACTGGCCGAAGTAACTGAAGGCATAATTATTGTCTTCCTCCTCATAATATTGAGCAGAAAGCGTAGCAGTAAGTGGCCCCCCAGCGTCGTATACAAAGGTCGCCCGATAAGCCTTGGCATCCCGGTCGTTGACGTCTGAGCCGGTAGCGATATTGTTACCGTAACCGTCTCTGTTATCCAAGCTTGCTGCGATGCGCGCAGACAGCGCATCTCCCATCGGGATATCAATAGCTCCCTTAAATTGAGTAAGACCAAAATTCCCAGCAGTGGCGCTTAGATAGCCACCCAGCTCTTTGCCGGGTTTGCTTGTCACCATATTTATTGCGCCGCCTGTGGCCCCACGGCCATACAGCGTTCCTTGAGGACCTCTCAGGACTTCTACCTGAGCCAAATCAAACATCCCCATCAATTGGGCTGCAGGTCTTGGGATGATTGCTCCATCCTGAAGAAATGAAACCGCTCCCTCCCCGCCAATATCAATACTCGTCATCCCGATACCGCGCATAAACACCCGAGCAAATCCGAACTGGTCGCCCAGAGAGAGGTTAGGAATATCTACTTGCATATCCCTGACTTCTTGAATGCCTCCTGGCCCCACTCTGTCTCCAGCTAAAACGTTGGCGGAGCCAGCTAGATCCTGAAGTGCTACCGACCGTTTGGTCGCGGTAACCACAACTTCCTCCAAAGTGCTGTCTTGAGCACTAGCTGTCTGAAACGAAGACAGAAAGAGGACGGCGAGCCCTGATGCTTTGACAAAGTCTTTGATATTCATAAGTACTCCTGGCAAGTATTATTGCGCTTTGTTGGCTTTATTTCTCCAATATGATACGAGTGTATCATGTCTTCGACGTACCTGACGCGCCTCGCTCAAACCAAGCTCGCACAATAGTCGGGCATTTTTTTGAAGCATCGGCTGGTACCATTTACTTAAGCAGAGATACAAATTGGCTAATCCATTTCAAACATATAGGGTTGTTTAGTTATCGTGGCTAATTAGCCCACCTTCCGCTCTTTCTTAAACTTAATGTTGTGCTGTTCACGATCCCAAGTATCCGCTGTAACGCCTTCAGATCTCAGGACGTGCTTCATGACTTTGGATGACGGCGTTTTAGGCAACTCCTCAAGAACCCTGATGTACCTCGGCACCATGAAA
>MDTA01149693.1_pt1 | contig 12799 bp, 12 predicted proteins | sample 811151 | NCBI WGS metagenome assembly MDTA01 (sample SAMN05326648, study PRJNA326480) | marine metagenome | isolation source: seawater | place: Indian Ocean: South | collected 2010
AAAGTAATTATATTTGGATTTATTTTTACATTTTTTTCCAGTTTTGGACAGAGTTTTTTTTTAGGTTTATTTAATAACAGTATAAGAGAAACACTTTTTATTACCCATGGACAATTTGGCTCAATTTATGCATCTGCCACTTTATTAAGCAGTATTCTATTGATTTGGGTTGGGAAAAAAATTGATGATATTAATATTTTTAGATTTGCTTTTTATGTAACATTACTTTTATCTTTTTCTTGTTTTTTCTTTTCAAAAATTTCTTCAGTTATTTTTTTATTTATTGCTGTTTTTTTAATGAGATTTTCAGGTCAAGGACTAATGTCACATACTGCAACAACAACAATTTCGAGATACTTCACTAAATCAAGAGGAAAAGCTTTAAGTGCAGGTTGGTTTGGTTTATCAACAGCTGAATTTATTTTACCTGTATTAATAGTTTATTTGCTCACAATCACATCTTGGCAAAATATATGGATATTAATTTCTATTTTGATTTTACTTCTTTTGCCATTGACATCTTTTATGTTGATTAAAAATTTAAATCTTGAATCTAGAGAATATGAAAACAAAAATAATTTAGAAAAAAAAGAAATTAGACAGTGGAAAAGAATTGAAGTAATAAAGGATTACCGTTTTTATATTATTTGTTTAAATATGTTGGCAATGCCATGGATTGCAACTGGTGTTTTTGTTTATCAATCATTCATTACAGAGTCCAAGGAATGGGGTACTTTTGTAATAGCTCAATCATTTATGGTATATTCAATTCTTTCTGTAATAACTTTATTAGGCTCAGGTTTTTTAATTGATAAGTTTTCTAGTAGGAAATTGTTAGTTTTTATGAATATTCCTTTATTGCTATCAACCATAGTATTATTCTACTTAGATATACCTTTATCAGCTTTTATTTTTTTGGGTTTAATTGGTATTTCTAATGGTTTAGCAAATGTTTTAGGATCTTCAACTTGGGCTGAAATTTACGGTGTCAAATATATTGGATCAATAAAAGCTTTAACTACTGCTTTGATGGTATTTTCAACAGCATTTGGAACTGCTATTTTTGGTCAATTAATTGACAGGGGATTTTCTATTGAACAAATTTCATTTATCGCCTTTACGTATATTTCTTTATCTCTGATTCTTCTATTTTTTGTGCGAAATAAGCTAAATCCACAATTTATATAAAAAAATCTCCTTGATTTTTTTTAATGCACTGTATAGATACTGCCCATGGCAAGAGTAACTGTAGAAGACTGTATTGATAAAGTAGATAGTCCCTACGAATTAGTGCTTGTAGCCAAAGAGAGAGCTACACAGTTAAATTCAGGAATAGAACCAACTTTAGATAAAGATAACGATAAAAATACCGTTATAGCTTTAAGAGAGATTGCAGAGGAAAATATTAAAGTTCAAGATCTTACTGAAAGCGCAGTTTATAAATTAAGAAAACATGTTGAGCAAGTAGATGATGGCAATGAAGCAGACGAAGATATAGGTGATGACTTTGAAAATTTATATAAAGGTGAAATTTCAAAAAGTGGAACACCTATTTTACCTTCAAAAAGAGCAAGAAAAGCTCCAGAAAAAATTCAAGTTTCTAAAGAAGATTTAGCAGAGCTATCACAATCTAGTCAACCCGAAATAGAAAATACTGAAGTGGAAGATAGTCAATCTGAGCAAACAGATGTTTCTTTAGAAGAAGTTTCTGAGAATGAAAATCAAGAGTCAGATATTAATTCTGATGATCAAGATTCAAACTCATAAAATACATATTAAAATACCATGAACAGAAAAGTATCAGTCGCTCCGATGATGGATTGTACAGATCGTCACGAGAGATATTTTTTAAGATTAATTTCAAAAAATACTCTTTTGTATACCGAAATGATTGTAGATGAAGCAATTAGTAGAGGTGATAAAAAAAAATTACTAGAATTTAATATTAATGAAAAACCTGTAGCCTTACAAATCGGTGGATCATCACCAAAATTATTGGCTGAAGCTACCAAAATTGGTGAAGATTTTGGTTATGATGAAATAAATTTAAATTTAGGTTGTCCAAGTAAAAAAGTAGAAAAAAATAAATTTGGTGCATGTTTGATGAAAGAACCTAACTTAGTTGCAGACTGTTTAAGTAAAATGCAAGCAATTACTAAACTTCCAATAACAATAAAAACTAGAATTGGATATGATAATGTTGAGGATTATGAAAATTTTTATAATTTTATATCTATTTTAAAATCTACAGGAATAAAAACTTTTATTATTCATGCAAGAAAAGCTATGTTAGGAAAATTTACGCCTAAACAAAATTTAAATATACCACCCCTTAAATATGACTATGTTTATAATCTTAAAAAAGATTTTCCAGATGATGAAATTGTGATTAATGGTGGCATCTCATCTATTGAGGAAATTAACTTACATCTTAAAAAAGTAAATGGTGTAATGATAGGTAGAGCAGCATATCATACTCCTTATTTATTAGCAGAGATTGAAAAAGAAATATTTAAAAATGAAAATATACTTAGTAGGCAAGAAGTAATAGAAAACCTGATTCCATATGTCAAAGATGAGGTAAAAAAAGGCACTAGACTGAATCAAATTATGAGACATACATTGGGACTTTTTCACGGCCAATCAGGTTCAGGTCATTGGAAAAGATATTTAAGTGAAAATATGTGTGTTCGTGAGGCAGATGTTCAGAAGATAGATCATATAATGGATAAAATAAAAATTAATAATAGAGAGAGAATTGTAGGTCAATCTGCTTAATTCAATTTTATCAAATCAGTACTCTATTTATATATTTTTAATGATAGCTACAGCATTTCCAGTTGGTTTTTTTGCTGGTTTATTTGGTATAGGAGGTGGGCTGATTACAGTTCCATTTCTTTTTTTTATCTTTGAAGCATTGGGAGTAAATCAGAACTATTTAATGCATCTCGCAGTAGGAACTTCATTTGCAATCATTATTCCAACTTCAATAGTTTCGGTTTATACCCATAACAAACATGGTTCAGTCGATCCAAATCTTGTCAAAACATATGGTTTGTTTGTCGTTATTGGAGTTATAATTGGAACAACTTTTGCCGCTATGGCAAAAACAAAGTTATTAGTTATATTTTTCACTGTTGTTGTTTTTTGCTTAGGTACTTATTTATTAATAAATTCTAATCAGCAAACAATAAGTAAAAAAAAATTTAAGTTACATTATAGAATCATATTTGGGTTAGTTTCTGGTTTTATTTCAGCTCCAATGGGTATTGGAGGAGCGGTAATGAATGTACCTATATTGAAATATTTTGGTTATACGATTAAAAATGCTATAGGGAGTGCGGCAACAATTGGTTTTATTATAGCTATGTGTGGGGCAATCGGTTTTTGGTATTCTGGTTCAATATTAGATACAAAAATACCAATGAGCATAGGATTTATTAATTTACCAGCTTTTTTAATATTTATTCCAATTACAATGTTCATGGCTAGAATTGGTGCTAATTCAGCTCATAGAATTGATAAAAGAAAGCTTCAAGTGTTTTTTGGGATTTTTTTGTATGTAGTTGGAACAATTTTTGTATTCAGATATTCTAATTTATAAAAAAAAGGGGTGGCTTCAGTCTCCCTCTACCACCCTTAATACAATAATTAAATGATTCATTCATAATTTGGAAACACTTAATAATTGAAATTTAATTATGTTGATAATTTAAGGCAATGGCTCAGGTTCAAAAACTTCGGATATAAATATTTTATCTACTACGTAGGCCAATAAAATAACCGGATCTCGCTCAGTATATTTCATATCAGGCAATTTTGGGTTGAATCTATAATAGCTTTTATCAATTTTTATTTCACTCATTTTTGTAAAAATATCTTGTTTAAAAATTCTGATTTCTTGACTGTGATTTTTGATTATTTGGTTAGAGCTTAATGATGAAGCTAGAGATAATGAGGCTTGTTGTAAACTTTTTGTTTTTGCACCTGTAATTGCAGGGCTCAGTAAAGCTGTACCTGGTGCAGCACAATTTGAGAGAAAAAATAATAACGAAAGTTTTAAAAGAATTTTATATTTAAACATCTCAAACTCTATTACTTGATTCTCTTAAAATTAGATGTTTATTTTTTAAGAAATAAGAATTTAAAATTTACACGCAGTAATTGAATCAATGATAAAAATGAGTAAACGGAGTTTATTGCAATATATTTTGCTCAATTTAAACAACATTAGATTTTGAAATCATCTTAAAAATGTTACCTTTATTGTATGGTAAAAAAGAAGGTAAAAAATAAGAAAAAAAAAAATTTAGAAATTTTTAAAATATTTAGCCCTAACGTAATTGATTTTAAAAAAATCAAATTGAATCCAGGCCAAATAATAGAAAACACAAAAAGCAAATTAGAAAATTACTATACCAATCTTAAAAAAGAAAAAGAAAAAGAAAAAAAAAGATTAGAGAAGAAGAAAAAACTAGATTTAAAAAAAGAATTAATTAGAGAAAAAAGACAAATTCAAAAAGAAAAATTGGACAAAATTAGAGAAGAAAAAAAACAAATAATAGCTCAAAAAAAACTAATTATTGATAATGAAAAACAAGTAAGAAAAAATGAGGAAAAAAGAAGGAAGATAGAGGAAAAAAGAATTAAAATTGAACAACAGAAAATTAAAGATGAAGAAGCAAAAAAATTAAGAGAAGATGCTAGAAGATTAAAAGAAGAGGAATTAAGAATAAAGATGTTAGAACGTCAAAGAATTAGAGAAGAAAAGATCAAAGTTAAAGAGGAAAAAATCAAAGAAAAAGAGATTGAGGCTCAAAAAATTCGTGAAGAAAAAGAAAAAGTAAGATTAGAGCAAAATAGATTAAAGGATATTGAAAGACAAAAAAGATTGGATGAAGAACAAAAAATAAGAGAAGCGGCAAGAAAATTAAAATACGAGGAAGAGAAATTAAGGGAAACAGAAAATAGATTAAGACAACTAGAAATAGATAGACAACAAGAAATTGAACGTCAGTTGTTACGCGAACAGGCTGAACAAAGAGCAAAAGAGGATGAATTAAAAGAAAAAGAAGAAAGGATTAAAGCTGCAGAAAGAGAAAGGATACAAAAAGATAAAGAAAGACGTGAAAAAGAGGATGAGTTAAGAAGAGAGGAAGAAAAACAAAAAAGGATAGAAGAGGAGAAAGAAATAGCTTTAAAGCAAAGATCTGAAGAAGAAGACAGAATTAGAGAAGAAAATAGAAGAATAAAAGAATGGGAAGATAAATTTGATATTGAGCAAAAAAAGAAAGAAGAAGAGTTAATTAAGAAATTTTACAGTGATCATTCAATAATTGATGATGAAAATACTAATAACAACGATCAAAATAAAAATAATACTGATAGTGATTTAGAAGATAAGAATAAGAACACCTAACTAAATTTTTTGATCATATTCTCCAATTTTTCCAGTTTTTTGAAGCAAATCATCTATAAACTGAAATATTCTTTTTTTCCTTTCATTTGATGATGGACTTTCAGTTACAATTACTAAAGAAGGTTTATTTGATGATGCTCTAATTAAACCCCACGATCCATCGGCAAATGTAAATCTAACACCATTTACAGTTAAAATTTCCACAATTTCTTGGTCATCAATCTTAGTTTTATCTTCTTTAATTTTTTCGATTTCATTGATAAGTTCATCAACCAATTTATATTTTTCTTCATCTTTACAAAAAGGTGCCATTGTAGGAGATTGATAAGTTATTGGAAGTTCACTAATTATTTCATTCATTTTTTTATTTTGATTACATAAAAGATGACAAATCTGTATAGCTGAGTTAATTCCATCATCGTAACCATAACCCAAAGTTTTATTAAAAAAAAAGTGACCACTTTTTTCAAAACCAGCAAGTGCTTTTTCTATATTCACTTTTCTTTTAATATGTGAATGACCAGTTTTCCAATAAATTGTTTTACAATTATTATCCTTTAAAACTTTATCATTATTAAACAGTCCAGTTGATTTAACATCAACAATAAACTTAGAATTTTTATGTATATTAGATAAATTTCTGGCTATCAATAATCCTATTTTATCTGAAAAAATTTCATTTCCATTATTATCAATTACACCTACTCGGTCTCCATCTCCATCAAAACCAAAACCTATATCAGCATTATTTTTTTTTACAGCTAGAGATATTTGATGAAGCATTTCGAGATCCTCAGGATTTGGATTATATTTTGGAAAAGACCAATCTAAATTACAGTCTAATTCAATTACATCACATCCAATCTTTTTTAAGATTTCTGGTGCAAATATTCCCGCAGTTCCATTTCCACATGCTACAATTACTTTTATTTTTTTTGAAATTTTGTTATTTTTTATCAAATCTTCTTTATAAATTTTTTGGAAATTTTTGATTTCTTTCTCATAACCTTTACCTGTTATAAACTTTTCATTAAGAGTAATTTCTTTTAATTCTTTCATCTCATCAGGAGCATGAGTTAGGCCTTTTTTAATTCCCATTTTAACTCCCGTCCATCCATTTTCATTGTGACTTGCTGTTACCATAGCAATTGCATCGGCATCTAAATTAAATTGAGCAAAATAGACCATTGGTGAGAGAGAAAGCCCAATATCTTCAACATAACACCCAGTAGAAATTAAACCCTTTTTAAGGGAGTTTTTTATTTTTTCACTATAAGATCTATAATCATGACCAACTATTATTCTTGGATTATTTTTTTTTGTATTTTTTATTACTTGTGTACCTAAGCCTTTACCCAAATTGACGATTCCAAGATTGTTGATATCTTTTTCATATATCCACCGTGCGTCATATTCTCTAAACCCATAAGGGTCTATTTTTATAGATTGATTCATTCTCTATTTACTTACCTTTTTTTTAATTTTTTTGATTGAATTTTTTTTAAATTGTTCTATAAATGTTCTATTGATTTACTACTTATTTAGTATATTAATGATTTGCGCATACAACATATAGTTGTTTAAGCCAAAATAACAAATATAATAAAAATTTTATGAATAAAACACTATCTCTAGCTATCAAGAAAGCTGTCTCTGAATACAGCCCTGAAGTTAAAGATGTAGTTAAAGAAAATAGACCTGATCTTTTTTCTTTAAATAATGAAACTGAACTTTTTCAAAATGATAAAGGCATTATCATTAAAATCGATAGATCAAAAGATGCGAACTTAACTGATTTTGGTAAAGCCACATTGAAAGATAGATATTTAGGACAAAATGAATCTTATCAAGATTTGTTTGCAAGAGTCGCGAGCACTTATGCTGATGATAATTTACATGCTCAAAGAATTTATAATTACATTAGTAATTTGTGGTTTATGCCTGCAACACCAGTTTTATCTAATGGTGGAACCAAAAGAGGACTGCCAATCTCTTGTTTTCTTAATGAAGCATCAGATAGTTTAGGTGGTATATTAAATCTTTGGAGTGAAAATGTTTGGCTTGCTGCGAAAGGTGGAGGTATTGGTAGTTACTGGGGAAACCTCAGATCTATCGGAGAAAAAATAGGAAGAGTAGGTAAGACCTCTGGGATTATTCCTTTTATTAAAGTTATGGATTCTTTAACTATGGCCATAAGTCAAGGTTCATTAAGAAGAGGTTCTGCAGCTTGTTATCTTCCAATTGATCATCCTGAAATAGAAGAGTTTATAGAAATGAGAAGACCTACAGGTGGTGATCCAAATAGAAAGGCTTTAAATCTTCATCATGGTGTTTTAGTTTCAGATGCATTTATGCGAGCAGTTGAGACTGATGAACAGTGGGCTTTGAAAAGCCCAGTAGATGGATCCATTCAACAAACAATTTCTGCAAGAAATTTATGGATTAGACTGTTAACAGCAAGAATAGAGACTGGTGAGCCTTATATTATTTATATAGACACAGTTAACAGACAAATTCCACAACATCATAAATTAGCTAACTTGACAGTTAAAACATCTAATCTGTGTAGTGAAATAACATTACCAACCGGAATTGATAAAGATGGCAATGATAGAACTGCGGTTTGTTGTTTGTCATCATTGAATATTGAAAAATATGATGAATGGAAAGATGATAAAAATATGATTAATGATGTAATGAGATTTTTAGATAACGTTTTAACAGACTTTATCAATAAAGCTCCTGAACAATTTAAAGATGCCAAATACTCAGCAGAAAGAGAAAGAAGCGTAGGATTAGGAGTTATGGGCTTTCATTCGTTTTTACAAAAAAACAGAATTCCTCTTGAGTCTGTTATGGCGAAAGCATGGAACAAAAAAATATTTAAAAATATTCATGAAAAAGTTAACCAAGCTTCTGTAGATTTAGCTGAAGAAAGAGGCGCTTGCCCTGACGCGGCTGAATATGGATACAAGGAAAGATTTTCTAACAAGACTGCTATTGCGCCTACAGCATCTATCTCCATTATATGTGGAGGAGCGTCTCCAGGTATAGAGCCAATTGCTGCTAATAGCTATACTCATAAAACTCTATCAGGATCATTTAATGTAAGGAATAGATATTTGGAGGAAATTTTAGAAAGCCACGGTAAAAATAATGATGAAACATGGTCAACAATAACAACTAATCAAGGCTCTGTATCACATTTAGATTTTTTAACTGATTTAGAAAAAGATGTTTTTAAAACTGCATTTGAATTGAATCAGAGTTGGATTATTGAGTTGAGCGGAGACAGAACTCCATTTATTTCTCAAGCACAATCAGTGAATTTATTTTTACCCGCAGACGTTCATAAAAAAGAGTTACATAAAATTCATTTTGATGCATGGAAAAAAGGTTTAAAAAGCCTTTATTATTGCCGATCAAAATCAATTCAGAGGGCTGAAAATATCAATGATGCTAAATCAACAGATATTACCGCTAATGTATACAAATCTAAAGATCAAAAATCAAACGAACAACCAGAATATGAGGAGTGTTTATCATGTCAATAGCAGAGAAAATAAAAGTAGAAAAAAAAGAAATAATTAAACCAAAAAAGATGGGACTATTAACTGAAAATCCAGTCTATAAGCCATTTAGATATCCTTGGTGCTATGACGCATGGTTAACTCAGCAAAGAATACACTGGTTGCCAGAAGAAGTACCGTTAGGTGATGATGTTAGAGATTGGCAAAAAAATTTATCTCAACCTGAAAAAAATTTGTTAACTCAGATATTCAGATTTTTTACTCAAGCTGATGTTGAAGTTAACAACTGTTACTTAAGACATTACACAACAGTTTTTAAACCTACTGAAGTTTTAATGATGATGACAGCTTTTGCTGCAATGGAAACAGTTCACGTTGCTGCATATTCTCATCTATTAGATACAATTGGAATGCCAGAGTCTGAGTATTCAGCTTTTATGAAATATAAAGAGATGAAAGATAAGTACGATTATATGCAAGGCTTCAATGTAAATTCAAAAGAAGATATTGCAAAAACAGTGGCAGTATTTAGTGCATTTACTGAGGGACTACAATTATTTGCAAGTTTTGCAATTCTTTTAAATTTTCCCAGACATAATAAAATGAAAGGTATGGGACAGATTGTTACTTGGTCTGTTAGAGATGAAACACTCCATTGCAATTCGATGATAAGAATTTTTAGAGAATTCATAAAAGAAAATCCGGAAATATGGACTCCTAAATTGAAAAAAGAACTTTATGAAGCTTGTAGAATAATTGTTGAACATGAAGATGCTTTTATTGATTTAGCTTTCGAAATGGGTCCGATGGAAGGTTTAAGTGCCCAAGAAGTTAAAGATTATATTAGATTTATTGCAAATAGAAGATTAGATCAACTTGGATTAGAACCAATTTACAAAGTTGATAAAAATCCTTTAACTTGGCTAGATACGATGTTGAATGCTGTCGAGCACATGAATTTTTTTGAGGGTCGTGCAACAGAATATTCTAAGGCATCAACCCAAGGCACTTGGGCAGAAGCTTTTAGTTAATTTGAGATACAAAAAATATTTTAGAAAAACAAGCCTTAAACAAAAAGGGGTTGGAGATTTTTTTCTACAGGAAGTTAGAAAAAAAAGCCCGAAAACATTTCTAGAAATAGGTGTATTTCATGGTGTAACTGCAAGAAATATTTGTGAATTACTTTTTTCTATCCACAATAATAAATTTAAATATATAGGTTTAGATTTATTTGAAAAAAGTCATGAAAACAAATCTGAAATAATACCAAATACTGATTTTTCAAATCCTTTAAAAAAAATTTATTTTAGATTTATAAAAAAACAAGATCCTTATACTTTAGCAGCAGTTGAGGATTTATTAAAAAAATTTAAAAATAATATTAATTTAATTAAAGGAAACTCAAATAAAGTTCTCAAAGAAATTGACATATCAAACATTGATTACGTTTTTCTAGATGGAGGCCATGATTATTCAACTGTTTTTAATGATTTAAATAATTGTATTGATGTAATTAAAAATGGAGGAACAATTTTATGTGATGATTATAACTTATCATACGCACCCGGAGTCAAAAAAGCTATTGATGAATATATTCAAATAAACAGCTTTAATTGTGAGCTTTTGTGTGATTCTAGATTTGCTAAGATTGAGATGAAATAATAATACTAATTTAATAAATCTGAAACATTTTTAAAAACTTCTTTAACTGTAGCTTGTTGAATTCTTTGCCTTTCTTTAAGTTTAAACTGTTTTTTTTTGATTATAATTTTATTTCCTTTTTTCAATCCAATATATACCAAACCAACTGGTTTCAATTTACTTCCACCATTGGGACCAGCTATACCTGTAACAGAAACACAAATTTTGGCTTTTGATATTTTGTGCAAATTGATTACCATGGCCTTACAGCATTCAGGGCTTACAGCACCATATTTTTTTATAATATCTTTTTTAACCTTTAATATTCTTATTTTTGAATTATTTGAGTAAGTTACAAGACCTAAACTAAATATTTTTGAAGCACCACTAATTGAAGTTAAAGTGGAAGATAGTTTACCACCTGTGCAAGATTCAGCAAATGATATAGTTTGCTTTCTTTTTTTTAATTTTTTTACTAGAGAAATCATAGGGAAATAAAACTCTTAATAACCATAAAAAAAATTAAAAAAATTACTACATAAAAACCAGCACAAATGTCATCCATTATAACACCAAAGTTATTTTTATAATTTCTATCAAAATAACTTACTGGAAATGGTTTAACTATATCGAAAAATCTAAATAAAAAGAAACAAACAATATAAAATAATATTGCATCACTGGATGACTTTTCTATATTATGGGAAATTTCATACATATAAATTGGTATAGACTGTCCAATAAATTCATCAATCACGACTTCTTTGGGATCTTTATTATCATTTTCTTTAATGTAATTAGCAACAGCCACGAATGCATAAATTAAAATAATAGATAAAAATATAAGAATTATATTCGGAGGGAGTTTGAAAACATGAAATAATAGATATAACAAAATTACAGTTATTAATGATCCAAAAGTGCCTGGTACAAATTTTATTTTACCCACCCCAAACATTGTAACAAATAATGTATCAAACTTTTTAGTCATATTTTGTTATTGAACTAATAACTTCGCAAGCAATTGCTTTTTCTTTACCAATTAATCCTAGCTTTTCTACTGTTTTTCCTTTCAAATTAATTTTATTTTTGTCTAAATTCATTATTTTTGAAATAGAATTAATTATCTTAATTCTGTATTTAGAAACTTTGGGTTGTTCACATATCAAATTAATGTCTAGATTATTTATTACAAAGTTTTCTTTTTCCAAAATACGTAAAATAGGTTTAATCATCTTAATTGATCTTATATTTTTATAATTTTTATTAGTGTTTGGAAAATATGTACCGATATCTTTTTTTCTTGCGGCACCTAATATAGAATCAATAATTGCATGAAGAACAACATCTCCGTCTGAGTGTCCTTTAAGTCCCGAATGAAAAGGAATTTTAATTCCACCTAAAAAAAGTTTTTTTTTCTTAATTAATCTATGAATATCAAATCCAATACCATAAAAAGTTTTAAATTCTTTTAAATCATTTTTAAATGTAATTTTGTTATTTTCTAATTCACCTGGAACAAATTTTACTTTGTAATTGTTGTTAATGAAGAGTGTTGCTTCATCTGAGATATGATCGAATTGATTAGTTGCTAGTTTATACAAACTATTAAATTCAAATGCTTGAGGTGTTTGGGTTAAAAATGCTTTATCTTTATCAATATTGTAAAGTTGATCATTTATTTTATATTTTATTGAATCTTTCGATTTTAAAATTGGAATAACTGCTTTATTATTTTTTAATTTGTTAACAAGATTTTTAAGTAATTTGATTGAAAAATTTGGTCTTGCAGCATCATGAATTAGCACATTTCTAGGTTTATATTTCTTTAGAAATTTTAAAGCATTGAGTGATGAGTCTGATCTTTCCTTTCCACCTTTTACTAGCGAAATCTTTTTTGAGTATTTTTTGTTTTTAAGTATTTTGCTATTATTCGAGACTATTACTATTTTTTTGAAAAGCTTAGATTTGAGTGATTTTTCAATTGAATGTTCTATAATTTGTTTATTGTTGTATTTAGTGAATTGTTTAGGTTTTTTTGAATTAAATCTTTTGCCTTTACCAGCAGCTAATATTACAAAATAGTTGTTCATTTATTTAAATGTTATAACTCTTTTACATGTTAGAATTTTTGAAAAAAAATGTATTCATAATTATTCTATCTAGTATCACACTATTTATTGGTTTTTTAACTTTTTTAACCTTTATA
>MDTA01005967.1_pt1 | contig 12798 bp, 9 predicted proteins | sample 811151 | NCBI WGS metagenome assembly MDTA01 (sample SAMN05326648, study PRJNA326480) | marine metagenome | isolation source: seawater | place: Indian Ocean: South | collected 2010
TATTTTTGGATATATTAATTTATTTACAAAATGGTAAACATTTTGTATTAGATTATAGAAAATTAATTATAATTAACAAATATGATCATATATTATTAAGTAAATGGTATATAAATGTTTATAAAAATCCACAATATTGTGCAATGAGAATAAATAGAATGATTTGGAGATATATAATTCGAAAAAGGTGTAAAAAACGTAGTCGATTAGAACTTTTTGTTATAAGTAAAACATCCGCCAATAAAATTAAAATGCTGCGTCAAGTTAGCACAGGAATTTACAAAAAATTATCTAAAAATATACATAATTAAATATATAAAATATGAGAGTATGCATATTGAAATTTGTATTATATATTTATTATTATATAGCATTTCACATATTAATAGATAATACGACGAGAAAATGCGTTCTTATTGAAGATAATAATTTTTACAATGATTTTTATCATATGTGTAGTAGGTATAATACTGAATATGATTCTTATATCGATTTTCAAAGTTTTTTAAATTTTAAGTTTGATTTTAAAAGTTGGGAAATTTTGATGGGATTTATTTTATACGGATATTATATCATGTAAAATTGAAAATTTTATAATTTATATTTAAATTATAAAATGTCAGAAAACAAACAACAAATACCAACTTCGATAATTATATCAACACTCATATTACAAGATCGATTTGAAGAAGCAAGAGAAATGGCGGTAAAATCTGGAATATCTCCAATATCTGATACTTTAGAAGGAAGGATTCAACAACAAGATTATCAAATGGCTTACGATCTTGCTGTTGATAGAATTGTCAATTTCATTGAAAGACTCTAAAATTTAGTAACTGCTCTTGCAGTTGATGCAAGTCCATATGAAATTTTTTGGGATAAATTATGGTGATCTCCGCGAGTGTAATCACATAAAAGACACTTTTCAGTGTAATTAGTTATCGTACATTCTCCACAAACCCATGATTCTATATTTGATTTATTATTAATATGAGACTTAGAATTATTCCTATGAGATATCTCTTTACTTTCATCTTCTTCGCTCGGATACTCATCCGGGCAAAATGTTTTTTTACAGTATTGTCTTGGATTTTGCGAACCCATATCAACACCACATCCAATACAATTATTTTTTACTATATTAAATGAATTCATTATTTATTTGTTTTGTAATTATTTTTTAAATCATTTTTGATAAAAATGATTTAAAAAATAAATTATCGGTAAAAATATAAAATGTCAGTGTTGTGTATTGATAAAACATTAAATATTTTCGAATTTGATGAAGAATTTACTATGATGAAGAAAAAGAATAACTGTAATCAACATCGAACTAACGCATTTGATAAAATGAAAAATCCATGCGATCATCTCTATAAGACAAAAATGTGTAACAAAAAAAACTGTAATAAAATTGGATGCAATTTTGCTCATTCTAAAGAAGAATTAAGACCTCGTAAATGCTTCTTCGGAAAATCTTGTAAATTTCTAAAAACAGGAGAATGCAAATTGCAACATTAATATAATTTATGGAATAAATTATATTAATTTATAATGCCACCTAAGAAAAAAGTTTCAAAAAAGAAAGCGAAACAAAATAAACGTGAGAAACGTCCTTTTGTAAGTATATGCACCCCTACATACAATAGACGCCCTTTCATCCCTTATATTATTAAATGTTTTGAACATCAAGATTATCCTAAAGATAAAATGGAATGGATTGTTATTGATGATGGGTCAGATAAAGTTGGAGATCTTTTTAAAGATGTATATGGAGTCAAATATTTCGAATACGATGAAAAATTAAAATTAGGTCAAAAACGAAATTTAATGCATTCCAAAGCAAAAGGTGATATAATTGTTTATATGGATGATGATGACTATTATCCACCAAATCGCGTATCACATGCTGTTCAGTGTCTTTATCTTAATAAAAGAGCTTTATGTGCAGGATCAAGTGAGATACATATTTATTTTCCTCATCTTGAAAAAATTGTACAATTTGGCCCTTATGGTCCTCGACATGCAACAGCAGGTACATTTGCATTTAGAAAAGAGTTATTAGAACAGACAAGTTATGAAGATGATGCAAATATGTCAGAAGAAAAACATTTTCTTAAAGATTACACAATTCCATTTACACAATTAGATCCTAAATCAACAATTTTAGTATTCTCGCATAGTCATAACACTTATGATAAAAAGAAACTTTTAGTTGATGGAAATAAATTCTTACACGAAACAGATAAAACTGTAGATGATTTTATTAAACAAGATGAACTAAAAGATTTTTATTTAAACAAATTAGAAAGTATGTTACAAGAGTATAAGTCATAATATTATATATTATTTTTTAATAATATATAATATTTTTTTTATTGATAATAAGTATTCATTTTATATTAACAATTAATTTAACGGAGGTGGATTAGGATCTAATGTTATTCTGAATGCATTAACACCTCCATTAGAGAATATTAGATCATCATAATCATTATTATCTGAACCTTTACGTGATTCTTGTGTTATAATCCAATTATTAAATTGTAAATGACTGGCATATCTTACGATTGGAACACCGTTTTCATTAGTTACAGGTTCTGGAAGAACAATTGATTCTCCATTCTGCCTGACAATTTTGAAAAATGAATTAAACGCGTCATCTTGTATTACAGATCTATCACCTACAACATCATCAGCTGCTTGTTCAGTAAATTGCATATTCATTATAATTGTATCATTGATATTTTGTAATATTTTGCTAATATGTGGAATTACTAATGTGAACTTATTGTCTGAAGGAATCATGGCTGCCTCGTCTAAATTTGGTTGTGTTCTATCATCTGGTCCTAATACATTACCAGCACCATCTTTTACGATAAATGTAAATGTTGCTTCTTGTAAAATTGATTGAGTTAAAGCGAGTTCAATCGTTAAATTATCATCTTTCGCCGGGTTCGGCATTGTAGTTGGAGTTAGATGTAATTCACTGGCACCATCTGTTAAATTAAATGTATTATCATCATCTTTGAATAAAGTATGACTATAAGTTTTGTTATCTGAATTAATAAATGTTAAAACTCCATTATCATTTTTATTTTGACTATCATCATTCAAATCACCAGTATTAGTGTGTGCTGTTACAGTCATTGTTGGTAATGCCGATTGATCGGTATATGTAATTCGTTTTGTACCTGCGAGGACACCATTAGTATCATTTTCGAGTGTTGCAATTACATCACGAAGTCTTATGTCTGAAGGATTATTTAAAACTAATCTAAATTTATAAAGGATGCATGAATGATCCAATCTAATGTTTGTCTCAGCAGAGACGGCAGATTCAGTTCCTATATCTAAAACATCAGAACTATTTACCGCCCAACTTGAATATGCCGAACGGTTAAGTCTCATTCTTGTTCCTGCGGGATTGTCTCCAACTAATCTATAGTTAAGATTATTTTGTGTATATTTCCATTGCATATTAGAATGATCATTTGATAAGATGTATAAGTCAAAAGTGTTAAAATTATTTGTTTCTGTAACAGCCGTCGGGTCGCTGAGCGCCGCCCCAAATACTACATCTTTATTGAGAGCACTATTGCTGTCTGAATATTCTATCTTATATCCATCTAAATCAGTAAGGGCAATACTGTTAAATGAATTTCCTTGCGCTATTGATACAATTGCAGTATATTTAAGACCTTCATTACTTACTGTATTGCTCATTGCATTATTAGTAGAATTTTCTGCGAGTGCAGTACTCTTGCTGTATTGGCATGATTGTTGATCTGAATCGTGCCATGCAGTATCCCATATTTCGGTAATATGATTTTGAGTGCATTTATACGATACATCTAAATGTGTAAATTTTCCTAAATGATTGTTCAATTGAGCCCAAGTAGTGTTGGATCCTACATTTATTGTCAATACACAATCGACTGTGAAGGTTGTTGGCTTAGAGTATTCGGTCTGACCAGATGGAAATGCAACCTGTGTATCGCTTTTGCGAGTTTGAGTGGCAAAATTAGGAAAGGAGATTCTCGACGTCATACCATTAACAATTAGATCTTCAGCGCTTGTTGCGCTTACAGTACCGCCTGATCCCTCTTTAATTTTTACTACAAGATCTGATGGGTTGAATATTTGGTTGGTTGTTTTGTATGTCCAATAAGTATTCTGAGCTGTAAAGGTTAGTTTAAATGCTTGTGTAATAACTTGATTGACTGGTAACGTCGATGAACTATAATGTCTAGTTTCAGGTGTAATAGCAGTGTTTACTGAGTGAGTGTACAAATCACCAATTGCTAAGTTAGTTTTATTGAATGGAGCAAGTTTAATGGGGTCACCAAATTGTACGCTTCCAAAATTAGCTTGGAGATAATTCCATGTATAAGCAACACTTGTGTGTGGATAATAATCGTTGAGAGATGACGCCACACTAAGTCTGACAGTTTCCGCATCTGCTGATGCTGCTAAAGTATATGTGCCATTTCCAATATAAGGGCTAATTTTGCCCTCTATGAAACTGCTAAAGTCGCTATCAGCTACAATATCTATGTCGTAAGCATCCGATTTATCACCATTATTACTCGTCCATGAATATTTTGGTTTAGGAGCGAAATTTGTACCTACGGTCATAAAATTAATTCCACATAATAATGTACGTCCGGCAGTTCCCGTCATGACGAGCTTATTTAATTGCGCTGTTACGGAAACGTCATTGTTCGGTTGGGCGTCATGGGATACAGAAAGAGTATGTGTTTGTGTTTTATCTGTAGACCCAGCATCATAACCTATAGCAGAAGTGACAGCAGTCTCGAGAATTACATCTTGATGTGTATAAGTACCTAACGCATGATTTAAGGTATCGTCACTATTTAAAATTGCAAAATTATATTCTAAAGTGTTAGCAATGTATGTGGGGGCGCTGGACCCACTGCCTGCGACGGATTTATATTCTTGGGTCGGGAAAGCAGTTCCTTGGGTTTTTGCTAAGGTAACTAAGTTTTTATTGCTTACGTCAGAAGATTGTAATGCCCTTGTCCAATAATTTGTATAATTTGCTTTCAAATCATTGTTAGCAGCAGTAAGCGCGCCAGGGGGTACATCAACTAGGTTTCCATCAGCATTATCATATTTAGCACTGTTTAAGGTTACTTTTAATTTTAACACAACATCATCGACAGTCCACATTTGAACTCCCGTAAATATTTCACCGGTACCATCTGTTTTAGGTGTAGGATCTTTATTGGCAAAAAGTACATCTGCACCAATTGCATTATGATCTCTTGTAAATTCTGGGTTTCTACCGCTTGGAAAAGTATTGGCCATGTATCCATATATTTTACTATTTGTTGGTTCTTTAACCTTTACACTACATTTTTGTGACGCCGTACCTAATACTACATCACTGGTTGTATCAATTAAGCGGCAAGCACGAGGGGTATCAGCGGCTAAAGCATAACATAATTCAGATTTGACAGTTAAGTTGTCAACCGTAAGCATAGCCGTATCAGCTGCATTATTATTAGCTCCTGTAATGTTACCTCCTAATGTTAGTTTATTAATAGTTTTTCCGTTTCCTGTACCTGTTACTGCAAAATTAACATCCTCAGTTTCAGTGTGCGAACCTAAGGTTACATCGTTTAAAGCATTTAATGTAAATGTGAGAGTTCTTGCTACTTGCGAGGCTGACTCTGCTTGTATTCCGTTTAAGGTTACATCTTTAGAAGATCCTGTAGCTTGAATTTCAAGTGTCGTATCTTGGGATAAATCACCTAAATTAAGTGAATGCATTTGTTCAAGGTAGATTAGAAATTTAGCTTTACCATTATTTCTAAAATAAGATTCCATAAGGCTTAAATCTAAATCTGTTATTTCGTTAGTGGCTCCTTTCAATACACGAATGTCTCCGCCAAACGCTGCTCCATCAAGTTTTGGTGGTCCTGATTTATGAAGCTGTCCTACAATAGTATCAGATATAGATGCTGGCTCATGGATTTCAATTTTATTGTTGCTGTCTGTCATATTCCATTTGCAATCGTGTGTATCTTTCAAAGGATGTAAAAATTCTGCGACGGTATTTTTTGGTATAAGTTTAAATTTGGTATCTTTAAGTGTAACAATAGGTAAAACTGCAGGGTCAGATTCAGTAGCGTTTACAATTGCGAATGGCACTTGAGTAAGAACACTTGAACTTGAAGTGCTATCACGCATTCCATTAATTGTAATGTCTGAATTAATTCTCATATTTTGTGCAGAGCCCGGAACCATAGGTGTCGGTGGTTGTTCCCCTGCGCCAAGTTCAGATGTTGCTAAATTTTTTAATAAATATTCTCTTGCAACATCTGGACGGTAGTATTTGTTACCTAACGTTGCATGACAGTGTCTAAAATTTGATTCATGTAAATCTAATTCTAACTCTTGAGAATCTTTGCGGGCGTAATTAATATCAAAATCATCTCTCCCGTACATAGGGCCCCATCGATTTGTATTTATAGTGTCCGCACTGACTTTATCAGTAACAATTAATAAACGATCAGAACCGCCTGCGATATTACCTGGGCCAATATTCCTTAAAACTTCATCAGATGTTCCATTAGGATATACAGCATGTGTACCTAAATATTCAGTGTACATCGTATTATCTTCAGTGTTAGAAAGAAGTAAAACCGTTCCGTATTTTCCATACTTATCAATGCTGATACCGTCACCTTGCTCTGTGCTAATACTTAAAGTACCTGCTCCAGAATTTTTAACACATAAGTATACTTGATTGCTTGGATTGGTATTGGTTACGACCAATGTTGTCGAACTATCATTATCATAGTGAAGCATACACGGAGAATCAACATTAATAAAAGGAGTTGCGTTAATATTAATTTTTTTAACACTAACACCTATATGCAAACCTGCGCCAGTACTACTTTGACCTGCCTGCAGTCCACCCATACTTACGTTAACTTCATTTAACTCTGTTAAAGCATGTTTCCCTGGGTCAACCATATTACTTGTGAATAAAGAACCGTGATAACCATCTCCGAGCTTAACGTCTAAATCATCAGCGTCAGTTAATGCTCCTCCAATAACTTCAAGTACTGCTCCGTAATTGGCTGTGTTTACAGTGGGGGAAGTTCCTGCATCTTTTTTTGTGTAACCTTTTATATTTAAACCTGCAGCTGCGTGTTCTCGGGGGCTGGCAGTGAAATCTATCATATTATTTCCTTTTGTAATTGTTATTACATCACGTAGCGGAAATCTGTCTCCTAAATAGATTAAGTTGTTAGGAATATTATTGACTGCATTAGGATTTAATCCACTGAAAAATTTTTGCTTACCAGTTTCTACAAACATACCAGCCGTTTTGTAATCGTTATTAAACATAAGATTGCTAACAATCATTAAACCTGTACTTGAACCACTTAAAAAGAAGGGTGGGTCATCGCCAACATGATTAGTAGTATCGATAGTATCTGTTACGTATAAACGGGCATTATTTGTAATAACTGCGTCTTCATTTTGAGCACTTGTTCCAAAACTTGCACGAAATATTGGTGTTTTAGTACTGGCCACGTCCATACTACTTAAACCAGTATACATTCCTGTTGATCCATTAGGAACCCCCGAATCAGTGTATTTATATTCTGCTGAAAAAGTATTCAATGTTTCAAGAGTTAAACCATCTTTAACATTATCAAATTGATATGATTTTCTGCCTGATTCCACATTATAAGATAGAAGGTTGAGTGTTACACCAAGTAATGCGTACTCAGCAACTTGGAGGCCGGAGGTAAAATTAGCATCATACGATGCTGAAGTAGTGCCACCATCATGAAAAAGACCCATGACAGGTTTTGCATAACCACTAACTGAGTTTTTTGCTTGAGCGTGTAAACCATTCGATCTTATATTATCTACATTAAGAGTTGAATATAAGAAAAGCGCACCGGCTTGGACTTCCGTTACAACGTCAGTCGTGTCGACATCTGCACTAATATCTAATACTACAGCTGATGAATGAAATTTATATTTGGCATTCGATGTTAAACTTTGGTATATTGCATGATCATCACTCGAATCGTCTTTAACACTTTTAAGTGTTAATATTTTATCGTTACCAGTAGTGGTTTGAACTGTAGATAAATTACAATACATTCCTTTAATCGTCATCTCAACATTGTTTATACCCACTCTTAAAGTTGTAACCTTAGCATAAGCAGTATTAAAATCATCTCTGCTCGCATTTTTATGATATGCGATAGTAGCATCACTATTATTTGGCAACTGAACTTCAAAAGTGGTTGGGTCTCCCATGTCATTCATTTCTTTCATACAATCGTAATGATTTTCACTAAATGTTTGTGCATCGAGTAATTTAAATACAATATTTAATTCAGATCCTTTCGCTAAACTCAATTTGTCACCGTAATATATAATTTTAGAGTCTGCGCCCATATTATCATATTCAAACTTATTTTGAAACGTCACTGTGTAATCGTAAGTGTCACTAATGTATTTTAAAAGACCATCATGACGTTCGGTTCCACCAACAGCTTTATAACTATTTTGAAATTTACAATTGTCTAATACAAGAGTTTTATCAGCAGTTGTATTTGCGATTTCAATAGTTTCTTTAAATTCCAAGTCTGTAAGTGTATAATTGTAGGATTTTAATCTTAAGTTATCTACAATTCTTAACTGATTAGTCTCACTTGACTTAAATGTTATATCTTCTGATCTGATTGGTTGGAACTTAACAGTATCTACATCAGATTGAAGATTAATTGTAGTTGCGGTGATGTTAACAACCTTACCAGCATCGAATAAGTGTTCCTTTAACGAATCATCAGTGCCATTGTAGTTAATACTGGTCTGGTTAGTTTCATAGTTTGCGTCAACATTACCCCAATTAACAAATTCAACCGGAACTCCAAATATGTTATTGTAGTCTGCGCTATCATCTGTTATATTAAAAGTATATTTATGAGAATCAAATATAACCTTACTAATTGAATTTAAAATTAATCTATTTTTTAATATCATGTGACCTGTAGCTTTAAGAGTTAATTCTCTTTCTTTATCTGCGGTGTTGGTAGAATTTCTACCAGTGAATGTTAGTGTATAATCATATTTATTCCCCTCCAAGTTAATAGTAGCATTGTCGAGTATATTTATATCTAAATCGCGTACAATAGTATCCATATGCTGTAACGTTACATTTCCTGAAACATTCAATATATCTGAATAAAATACAGAGTTTAATGATATTTCATTCGCTGAGCTGTTCCGATCCTGAATAGATTTGTTCCAAGTTGTTCTCATATCAAATGTACTATTATTAACTACAATAGGTGTAGTTCCCAAAAATAAAATATTTTCTGTACCTTCAGGGCTACATGGTGTTAAATCTACAACTTTAACATTGTTCGATTCATATGTAAATTTATTATTTGCGTTTTTAAAATCGAATGTAAGGTATGATATGTTTTGCTTGTTAATTGAAAATAATGATGCGTCAAGACTATTTTTAAATTCACAATCATCAAATGTAATTGTAATTTTACGGTCTTCATTAACATGAACATTTTCAATTATAAATTCAACACCATTTTCGAAAACTGAATCTTTCCATGTAGCACTATTTGCAATTTTTATTAAATTTCTCGTATCTGAACCTGCTTGAGTTAACCATTGAATATCACCATGAATTAAGCTAGCATCACGTAGGGGCTTAACAGTAGTATTTCTATCATTAGCATGATCATTGTAAAATTGAATATCTTGAGCAAGACATTTAGTTATTCTTCCAGCTACTGAATTTTGTTTATATTTAAAAGTTAAAGGTTTGGTCGAATTTCCTTCAAGTCTAAACTTAACAGGTCCAGTCGAATGTGTAATGTAATCATTATGAGTTAAATACATAACATTTTCTCCCTCTAATTCAACGTATTTGTTATTTGCTGCTTCTCTTCCAAATTTTGTATGTCTTGCGATATAATTGAAAGTATATCCTGCGTCCTCTAAACTTTCTCCAATTGATAGTCCGTTTAATCTGACTATTCTATCTACGGTATCGTTTTCAACAACAAGACCCATTTTAAAGTCAACACCTTCGAGTGTGAAAAGATTGACATCACCGAGAATATTATCTTGATGAAGAGTAATGTGTATTTGATTTAAGGTAGAAGCATGGTTACTATCACTACCATTACCTACTAAATCTGCTAAAGTAGTTTTGTAATCTGCAGCATTATCTGCGGTTGGATCATAACTACTATTATTATAAGAATATCTTACCTCATTGCCCGCTGCCGCCTCGGTTTGATGTACATATACGAATTTTTTCGTTATTGTTGTCATTTTGTTTATTATATGATAAGAAAATATTTTTTTATATCGAAAAAAATAAAAAATAAAATATAAAGAAATATATTAAATATTTAGGTTAGATTTCTCGATATAGCTCAGTTGGTAGAGCGATGGACTGTAGTTCCATTGGTCGAGTGTTCGATTCACTCTGTCGAGAATAAACTATACTGGATATTCAATTATCTATTATAGTCCAAATGGAGATATCTACCTACTTTAAAGATATAGCTCAGAGGCAGAGCAATCAGATATATTCTGACACGTCGATGGTTCGATTCCATCTATCTTTTAAAATTTTTTAATATTGTTATTAAAAAATTTTAATTTTTCTTGCATTCATAACAACATATCAATATAGGTGATGATATCATTGCTGATACAACAAAAATTACACATCCTCCCAAAATTTCGATCGGATTTGGAACTATAATAGTTTGATTTTCAAAATTTTGACCATGTGATATATTCCATACCGCAACAGAAATATTCCAAAAAATTGTTCCAATCAAAATAATTAAAATTAACGAGCAAATTGAATATATCGTAGCAGACTTATTATCATCTCGAGTATCTCTAATTTCTATTGTAACTGGATGATTAATATTAACTGTGTAATATTCTACCTTTTCTTGAAATGGTTTGCATAATATACATTCGTTAGGATTGTTAAACCCTTTTTCTTGTCTACGTTCACTCTCTTTTTTGCAACAATCTTTGCAAATTAAGTGAGGTTGAGAACTCCAACATTTGAATTTATTTTCATTATTATTCCAAATAAATTCTTCACAGCAAATTTCACACATATTCACAGGACTTACACATTTAGACATCTAACTTTTTAACTATCTTCGATTTCTATTTTCAATTTTTTATTGTTGTATATCTGCTAATGTAGGACCTGGGAGAGGAGCTGGTGATCTAATAATATCTATTTTATAACCTTCGTATAAATGTACTTTAGAAGGTTTATTAAAATGCTGTAATGTCAAGTCGTATTTATCTATATGCTTGTGATAATTATTGCCTATGATTTTATATCGATGTTTTATCCATTGTTTAATATGTTTACAGTAAATTGATGTAACTATAAAATCTTTATACTTTTGACTTATTTCTTGTATATTCTCATCTGTCAAAACAATTTCTACCATTTCGCAAAGTTTAAAATTTTTGGTATAAATTTTCAATTTTTTATATAATTTAAAAAAATGTTGTTTAACATAAAAGGGGGTGTAGCTCAAATGGTAGAGCGCGTGCTTTGCATGCACGAGGCAGCGGGATCGATACCCGTCATCTCCACTTTTTGCGCCATTGGTGTAGTGGTAACATAGTCGCCTTCCAAGCGGTTGCCCCGGGTTCGATTCCCGGATGGCGCAAAAAGTCTCCGTACAGCAGTTTGTAGAGTGACAGTTGATTTAAAACAATTATAACCCCACAATTTTAAACCGGAGACTGATAGTTTTGTGTTAATTTGGTGTAACGTAATTAGGTTCGAATCCTAACAAAACTTAAAAATTATTTATAATAGTTTTATTATAAATAATTACATATATTTTCCTGAAATTAACTTTCCAATCTGATCATTATATATAATAGATTTAGGATGTTGATCTCTAAGTAATTTTTCAAATTCAGATTTAGGATCATATGAATATACATATTCGTTATTCCATTTACCATTCCAATTCAAAATCACAGTTTCAATATCAAGCATATGATATCTATATTTGGGTTCACATCTACTACTATTTTCTCCATGAACAATAGTAGAACTATTTGTAGTATACCTCCTAAATAAAGTGTGAACACTTATTTGATTTTGTAAATATGAATAAGGATTTAATAAAGGTAGACTCTTATCTGATTCCTCCTCTTCATCACTTTCATATTGATAAAGACTATGAGATGGACGAAAATCTAAAAATGTTTGAATTAACCTTGCAATGTCTGGAGGTAAATAATAATTACGTGTTAGAGCTACCAATGTTAAACATGATTCATGATTTTTATATTGTTCATCCAGCATTTTCTTATATAATTCTCGAGGAAATATCTTAATAGCTATAAATGGTCTATTATAATTATCAGTTCCTTTCATAATAGAAGATTTCATTTGTTTTGGATGGATATTATCAATATAATCACCTGAAACAACATTTTCTAAAATAGGAAAATTTTTGTAATTATTGAAAACTTTTAATAATTTATCTGGTAAACTCATTTTATTTTAATTTTTATAAAATTATTAAAATTTCAATTTTATAAAATAAATGACAAAATTATATTTTCCAAGATTAATTGAACAAGATTATAATTCTCCTCCAAAAATTTTTAATTCATGGAGAAATTTTACCAGAAACTTATTACTTTTAAAATATAAAAATATAGATAATATCATCAATAATCTCGAAAATAATGCAGATTATAGAA
>MDTA01069421.1_pt1 | contig 12798 bp, 9 predicted proteins | sample 811151 | NCBI WGS metagenome assembly MDTA01 (sample SAMN05326648, study PRJNA326480) | marine metagenome | isolation source: seawater | place: Indian Ocean: South | collected 2010
ACAAGGCCTTTGTCAGTACCAACCGCGATACCGATATCATAAAAATGGTTCTCTACGATTTCCTGTCCTTCAATTCGTCCATTCAGGGAAGGCACCTCTCTCAGAGCGTGCACCACCGCCTTCACGAAGAGAGACATGAACCCCAACTTGACCCCATACTTTTCGACAAAGCTTTCTTGGACTGTCTTCCGGAGTTGCATCACTGCCGACATATCGACCTCATTGAAAGTCGTCAGAATTGCAGCTGTCTGCTGTGCGTTAACAAGCTGGGTGGCTATCTTCCTTCGCAGGGGCGTCATCCGACGCCGTGTGGTGCGACCACCATCCGAATCGGGCGCACCCTCAGGGGCTTCTTGTAATCTTTGGCTTTGCCCTTCTGCTTCCTCAGCTGTCCTCTCCGACAGGAGAGAAGACGAGAGCAGAGCGGCGGCCGCCGAGGAGGCGCCCTGTCTATCCGATTCCGCGACTGACGGAACATGCTCCTTCTCCGATTGACCTGAGGTTAGCTTTTCAGGTTTCTCGCCGCCCGGAACATCAGAGCCCACATCCGCATCGGCCTCCGGCACCTCCCCAACCGTAACAGTCCCAATTACCGCACCGATGGAAACCTCCATGCCTTCGGGGGAAAGGATATTAAGGAGCCCTGAAGATTCCGCGTCGATTTCTGCAGACACCTTGTCTGTCTCGAGAGTAACCAGAGTTTCGCCAGCGCTCACAGTTTCTCCATCCCTCTTGTGCCATTGCGCTATTGTGGCTGAGGCGATCGATTCCCCTGCCGCAGGAACCTTGATAGCAATAATTTCCGGGCCCTCATCCAAAGCGGTGAACCCAAAGGGCTCAGAATCGTTACTCTCCGAATTTTCCACGCTCACCATTTCCTCAGTATCCACTTTCCCTGACACCTTTGCCTCACCCGGTACACTTGGATCCTCGCCATCCTCAACCTCTGCTATTTCGGTTATCTCAGCGATAACCGTGCCAATTGCCACCTCTTCCCCTTCTGGGACCACGACTTGAATAATACCGTCTATAGGTGCCTCAACCTCACTAGAGACCTTATCAGTTTCAATCGTCGCGAGGACTTCTCCCTTTGCTACCGTCTCTCCATCCGCCTTGTGCCACTGACCAACGGTCGCCGTATTTATGGACTCACCGGCAGCAGGAATTTTGACTTCAAGGGCCATAGATCAATCAGGTGTGGGCTACGCGCCCTTTCTTACACCGAGAACGCTTTTTCCACGAGCTTCTTCTGCTCACGCAGGTGCATTGCTTTCGATCCCGCGGCCGGACTTGAAGCCCTATCCCTACCTGCATAGCGCACCCGGCGAGACCCTACGCACTGCTCGAGCCTCGACCAGATGTAGGACCATGCCCCCATGTTAAGAGGCTCCTCCTGGCACCAGACGAATGTGTCCGCACGCTTGAAAGGCTCAATCAGCTTCTTAACCATCTCACCATGGAAGGGGTAAAGCTGCTCAACCCGGATGATCGCGGTATGGCTTAGATCGTTCTCTTTCCGATGCTGCATAAGGTCGTAATAGACCTTCCCTGAACAGAATACAACGCGGTCGACCTTCTCAAGATCCAGCTCTTCAATCTGCGGATCCTGCAATATCTCTCGAAAACACTCCCCCTCAAGAAAATCCTCTTCCCTGGAAACCGCCTCCGGCCTTGTCAGGAGACTCTTAGGCGTCATGAGAACGAGAGGCTTCAAAAAGCTCCGATGTTTCTGCCTCCTCAGAATATGGAAATATTGCGCGGGCGTGGACAGGTTGGCCACGGTCATGTTTTTTTCAGCACAAAGCTGGAGAAACCGCTCGAGACGCGCACTGCTATGTTCAGGCCCCATGCCCTCGTAACCATGCGGCAGCAGCATCACTACGCTGCTGGGCACTTGCCACTTCGATTCTGCGGAAGAAATAAACTGGTCAATGATCACCTGGGCGCCATTCGCAAAGTCACCGAATTGAGCCTCCCACATGATCAGCATCTGAGGACAGCCCAGAGAATAGCCGTAATCAAAGCCAAGCACAGCAGCCTCTGAAAGAAGACTATTGTAGACACAGAATTTGGCCTGTTCCGCATCGATATGATAGAGAGGTATGTGGCGATCGCGATTTTCATAATCATAGAAAACCGCATGGCGCTGACTAAAGGTACCTCGGCGACAGTCCTGCCCCGAGAGCCTCACGGGGTAGCCTTCTTTTAAGAGAGCACCCCACGCTAGCGACTCCGCAAATGCCCAGTCGAACGGACCGCCATTCTTCAATGCGTCTACACGCCGCGGCATAAATCGTTTCGCCAGAGTAGGGTGCAGCTTAAAGCCCTCTGGGACGGACGTTAGAACGCTTCCGACGTGCTGCAGAAGATCCCGGGTGACACCCGTATGAACCGGGTCATGGTTGAAGCTTTCCTGAGCCTTGGCCGTAGATCCTGTATAGATACTTCGGCTCCCCTCCTCCTCAAGACGCTTCATCTCATCATATTCCGACTCAAACCGACTCCATATCTCATCATGCCCGGCCTGAACCTCCTCAGCGCTCATGACGCCAGTTTCAATTAGTTCATCGGCGTAGAGCCTCCCGAGGGGTTTCCTCTTCGATATCTGCCGATAGATATGAGGTTGAGTAAAGGCCGCCTGATCTGTTTCGTTGTGGCCTTGGCGGCGGTAACAATACATGTCGATTACGACATCTCTGCCGAACTTCTGGCGGAAGGCGAACGCAAATTCTGCTGCCCAGATCAATTCCATGGGTCGCTCTCCGTTCACATGCAGAATAGGAGCTTCAATCATCTTGGCCACATCAGTGGCATAGGAAGAGGACCGAGCGTCAGACGGCATGGTCGTGAACCCTATCTGATTATTGATAATGACATGAACTGTTCCTCCCGTCCGATATCCAGGAAGCTGAGAAAGGTTGAGAACCTCAGCAACTGAACCCTGACCTGCGAAAGCCGCATCCCCATGAATAAGCAGGGGCAGGACCTGCTTCCGGTCTGTCTTCGACCCATCATCACCTAGAATTCGTTGCCGGGCTCTCGCCTTACCTTCGACCACCGCATTTACTGCCTCCAGATGGCTAGGATTTGCCGCAAGGCTGACTCGGACCTCTCCATCAGGAAAGGCCCGAACATTTTCATACCCAAGGTGGTATTTGACGTCTCCATCGCCCGCTACGAGGTCTGGAACATAATTTGGCGTGAATTCGTAAAGGATCGTGCGGAGAGATTTGCGAACAATCTGGCCAAGGACATTTAGTCGACCGCGGTGGGCCATCCCCATCGCTACCTCTTTGACTCCAACACCTGGGGACATCTCAAGAATTCGATTGAGAATCGCCATTAGCCCCTCTCCACCCTCTAGAGAAAAACGCTTCTCTCCCAAAAACTTTTTTCCAATGAAAGATTCAAAAAGCTCTGCTTCCAAAATCCAGCCTAGAGCCCTTTCCTTCATTTCACGAGAGGGATTGGCCTCAGTCACCCGCTCTTCAATCTTTTCGCGAATCCAGTTACGCACTTCCGTGTTGTGGATATGCATGAACTCAAACCCAATCGATCCAGAGTAAGTCGCGTCCAACCCGGAGATCATTTCACCCAACTTCATTTCCGCCCCATTTCGGAAGAACTGGGTGGATACGCGCCGACTAAAATCTTTCTCCTCGAAACCAAATTTGACGGGGTCTAGCCGGGGATTTCGTTTCGGCGAGTCATCGAGAGGGTTAATATGAGCCTGAGTGTGCCCAAGAGTCCTATAATTATAGACGAGACTCACCAGCCTGCCTCGAAAGGCTGAATGCACTGAATCAGGCAGAGCCTCCGAGTCCTCCTCGTACCCCCTCTCCGTTTTAACCGAGGCAGCGCCATTCTGGTCAGCCTCTCCCAGCACCTCCAGCTGGGCCGTTCCCAGCTCAAAGCCCTCGAAAAACGCCGCCCAAGCAGGCTCAATAGCAGTGGGGTCCTCGAGCCAGCGTTCATAATTCGCTTCGAGCAGATTAGCGCTCATGCGGGCGGTGACGGATGAGTTCATCGAGCGTGACCAGAAGGGGTTCGCAGACGGCTCTTGGGGTTTTCTTCCTTGGTGCCGGCCACGTTTCGTTTTAGTTAAGGTCTCTTACTCGGAGAGTCAATCGCACATGCAATCCGGTTCTCGTCATACCCAAGATGATCAAGGTTGACAATCTCACCAAACGCTTCGGCCGACATTCTGCGGTATCAGGCGCCTCATTCGAGGCCGCGGACGGAGAAGTAGTCGGCTTCCTGGGCCCAAATGGTGCCGGGAAGACCACCACAATCCGTATCCTGACCGGGTTTCTGCCCGCAACCAGCGGGACCGCCACCGTTGATGGGTTGGACGTAGCCGAACACCCTCTGGAAACCCGCCGCCGCATAGGCTACCTTCCTGAATCGGTCCCGTTATACAGAGACATGCGAATACGTGAATATTTGCGGTTTCGCGGTCATATTAAGGGACTAAGGGGAGATTTCCTTCGCCGCCGTATGGATGAGGTCATTGATCGGTGCGGCTTGGGAGATGTCCGCCGCAAGATGATCAAGACGCTATCCAAGGGATTCCGTCAGCGGGTAGGACTGGCCGACGCCCTGATTCACGATCCACCCCTGCTCATCCTCGACGAACCGACGAATGGGCTCGACCCAAACCAGATTCGATCGATTCGAAATCTTGTAAAGGAGCTTGGAGAGTCCCACACGATCCTTCTTTCCACCCATATTCTGAGTGAGGTGGAAATGATCTGTGACAAAATAGTGATTATTGATGGAGGAACCGTCCTCGCCTCGGACACTCCCTCTAATCTCGTTTCCACGATGCGCAGTGCTGGCCGTATCTCCATAGAGGTGAAGGCTGATCCCGAGAGAGCCCAGGAGAAAATGAGCGCCCTGGATCAGGTCAAGAAAGTCATTCACGAGCGGAATCGCGGAAACTGGGGCGAATTCTCCATTCTTGTTGAATCGGGAACCGATACCCGTGAGCGACTTGCGAATCTTGCCCGAGAAGAAGGATGGCCTCTACGCAGCCTGCATCGTCACGCAGCTACGCTAGAGGATGTTTTTGTCGAACTTACGAGGAAGGACTGAAATGGGCACCCTTTTAATTATTCTCCGCAAGGAGTTCCGAGGCTTCTTCCAGAGTCCATTTGGATGGATTCTTCTCTCTCTTATCACGGTTATGCAGGGCTGGTCGGTCTCCAGCGCTATGAAGGCTCTTCAGGACGCCCCAATCCCGGAGAGCTTGGTTTACATTGTATTCCACATGCCTCAGTTCTGGTTCTACTTCCTCGCCTTATTTCCGCTGATTACAATGCGCCTCTTTGCCGAAGAGGAGAGGGCAGGCACCCTAGAAACCCTCCTGACCGCACCCGTACAGACTGCACAGCTCGTTCTGGGAAAATACCTCGCCACCCTGTGCTTCTATCTTGTTCTTTGGATTCCAAGTTTCCTTCAATTTCAAATCTTTGGCCTCCTAACTGATCTCGACCCTCCCTTCAGCACCGGCTCTCTGGGAGGAGTATTTCTTCTGATCGTGCTCATGGGCTCCCTCTTTATTGCCATTGGCACTTTTGCTTCATCACTGACTTCCAGCCAGATTATTGCTGGAGTGATTACAGTAGGACTACTGTTCATCCATTACTTTCTTGGATATATCACAGTTATCTACGGGGATCAGTTTCCCGCAGCCTCTCTATTTCACCACATCTCGGCCAGCGAACACCTCCGCGACTTTTCAAGAGGACTGATAAGCAGCAGCACAATCATTTATTACCTCAGCGCAGCCGCCTTCGTGCTTTTCATGACTCATCACGCCCTCAACTACCGGCGCTGGAAAAGCTAACCTCAACGATCTGTCATGACTGAGAACCCCGGCAAGCTCGAGGAGCAGACCCTACCATCAGAGGAAGGTCGGAAGCGTCCAAGATCTGAGGGCGGCATGATGATGCTGCAACTTTGCCTTAGTCTGGTCATTCTACTCTCCCTGAATTACTTTGCGGGCACTCATCCATCAGTCTGGGACCTGAGTCAGAACAAGAATTTTTCCCTCTCCACCCAGACTCGTAGCCTGTTGCAATCCAAGTCTTTCAGCACGCGGGAAAGCCCTGTTGAAATTATCGCCGCAGTTCGGAGAAATTCTGCTCACTATCCGAGAATCTCCTCTTTACTCCACGCCTACGAACGCCTCAGCAAGGGAGCAATCCAGGTTCAGTTGATAGACTATGTGCGCGACAGTGATACCGCGATCGCGATCGCAGACAAATACGACACCGCGTTTGTTGAAGACACCATCATCATCAACGCCCTCCCCGCTCTTGCTACGAGTAGCAGCTCCGAGACCCCCGAACGAAACGAGGAAGAAATGCGAAAAGCCCACATTCGGTTTATCCCCGTTCAAGATATGCTGGTGTTCAGCAACGACCAGCGAAGGGGGCGGCGACTGATTGGTTACCAGGACGAGGACCAGATAACAGCCTCCCTCCGCCGCGCTCTCGAGGGCGACCCCCGCCGCATGTATTTTGTGGCTGATAAAAGCCAGATCGGGGGATCTGAAGAGGATGCCCCCTGGACTTTTCTGAGCCGGACATTTGCCAGCCTGAACATCGAGATGGCACCATTCAAAATCTCAGGACTCGATCAAATACCCGATGATGCAGCCGGGGTCGCCCTGGTTGCCCCGCGCTTCGATCTTAACGCTCAAGAGATGGATGCCCTCCGCAACTATTGGAAACGACCAAAAGCAGCTCTCTTCGTAGTTTTGGATCCTACCATAAAGGAACAACCTCCCAATATTCGCGCTTTCCTGAGAGAGCACGGGGTGACTCCGAGAGCGGTGCGTTTGTCGACGGCAAAAGGAAGCCAGAGAGCCTTCGATATTCCCTCCACCTTCACCAACGCGGCAGCGGTGGGAGACCTTGGCAATGCCTCTACCCTGTTTGAGGGGGCAACCTCGTCACTGGAATTGAGGGAGAACGCCGAAGATCTCGAACTAAGACAAATCCTTCCCCTCGCCCTGATCTCCGCGAACGAAAGCGTTACCGCTCAACCGCTTGACGGCTCGAGCCCTCTACCCGGCCCACACTATCTTGCAGCCTCAGTTTCCCGCGGTAATGAGCGCAACGAGCGGACCGCGGACAATACGTCTCGCATGATCATCGTGGCCAACAAGGACTTCCTGCGGCCCCGAAGCAGGCAGAAGGAGCATATTGACTTCCTGCGCAATACTAGTAACTGGCTCATCGGCCGAGAGGAGCTTTCCGGAATTGGCCCAAAACCGATTCGCTACTACAAGCTTCTCCTCTCCTCCCAGAAAGTATCCTTTGTCAACAAGCTCAACATGTTCTTCATACCGGGGCTCTTCCTCCTGATCTCACTCTTTGTCTGGAATAGTCGACGCTCCTAGGTGGGAACTCAGGAATCAACAGATCGTCCTCAAGCGCGCTATTATAGTACATCTATCGGCACCATGCTTTCCCGAAGGTTCACCCTGATTCTTGCTATCATTGCCATTATGGCAGGCAGCATGGCCGCCATACACCTGAGCAACAAGGATCTCGGAGTCATATTCGGAACCACTTCTGAACCTGCAGGCAGCTTGCTCTACTCCGATTTTGAACTCAGCGATGTTGAAGAGCTCATCATCCAAAAAGGAGGGAGCGATCAAACAAGATTCGTAAAGCGCCAAGGAGTCTGGCAAATGATTACACCGGTGCGAGACCGCGCTGATTACGCCATCCTTCAGACCATCATTTACGCTGCTCGCCACCTCCGGATAGAAGACAGCTTCAAGAGCAGAGCGATAACGGAGGAAGAGAGCGGGATGCGCGCCTCCGCTTCCAACGCCGGCCCATACCAGATAACACTCAAAAGGGGGGGCGGACAGCTTCTCGCGGATTTTACCGTAGGCCGGCGATCAGCATGGCACCGTCTGGACGAGGAAGATGGCCACCTCCATGAGACATTCTTCGTGAAACCCCGGGAAAAGTCACTGGATGATCATGTGTATGTCTGTTCTTCCCCAAAAAAGGTCCCATTTAATATTCGTCGTATTCTTGATCGTGGCCTGAGTCGGCTTCGCGACCATCATCCTGTTCTCATAGATCAGAAAAGTATTTCGGGTATCAGGATTCGATCAGAAGGAAGAGAAATCATGCTCAGTAGAAGTCCTGATCAATCCTCCGTGTGGCGCATGATGAAACCCCTCGAAACGAGAACCAAGCCGGCCATGGTAAATGGTCTTATCGTCGGGCTCTCCCAGATGAGAGCAATTCGGATACATGAACGAAAATCAATCACCATTCCACCGCGTCCACCTGGAGCATTTTTACTCCAACTTGAACTTACATCGAAAGGCTCTGGAACCGGCCAATCATCCTCCTCGACAATTCTGACAATTGAGCCTCCTGCTCCTCCCGAGGCTGACACAGTGCTTGCAACCTCTGAGGAGCGGCCAGGACTTGTATTTGAGCTGCCTCGCAATCCAGTAGCCGGTGGAATCTCGCTTGCACAGCTCCCCCTCAAGGTTGATCAGCTCAGGGATCGAACACTCGCCGACTTCGAAATCTCTGCTCTTAGATCCATGACCATCCATCAGTCCACACGGTCTTCTTCGATTCATGTGTTCCTTGGAAAAGACCGGACCGGACGCCCTCGATGGACCCTGCAGGAAAAGAATCAGGTGTCGCCCGCTAACGAAGCCCGCGTTGCAAAGGTTTTAGCATCTCTTACACGCGATGAAGTTGTCGGCTTTGCTTCGAATGCCGCTGCCAACCTATCCCGTTACGGACTTTCCCCCCCGACAAAAAGAATCCTCCTTGAGCTGAAGCAAGGCGAACCAGTCGACATCATCTTTGGCCGCTCACCAGAAGGACGGTGCTTCGCCATGAGGCAGGGAACCTCAACGGTCGCAGAGATCAGCCCTGCAAGCTACACCTCCATAGCGGCCGAAGTCTACCAATGGCAGGACTCGTTACTCATGCCGTTCTCAATTGTTGATCTCAGCGCCATGAAGATAGAGCATTTCCCCATCTCTGTTCCCCTCGGAGATCCTGCTCTGACTCTAAAATACAAATTCTTGTCTGAGGAGTGGAGCGCTCGCCAATACGAAGAGGATGTAACTCCTGCGCTGAACAAGCATCGGGCCAATCAATTGCTCAAGTTCATGGAGGAACTACGTGTTGAGCAATGGCTGAACCCGGCTAGCCCTGCTGCCGCCCGGGCCCTGCGCTCCCCAAGCTTTAGGCTGACCGCAATCTTTCAGGAACTTGATGAGGAGGGTGAGCTGAAGGGATTCCGTGAATCCTCTTTTGAACTCGCTGCCGCCAGCTCTTCTCCCAGAAATCGGATATTCTACGGCAAAGTCACAGGCAATCCCAACTACTTCGTCATTGGTTCCGAAGCCTACTCCAGCTTGAAAAGCTCTCTACTCGATACCGCAGAGCCTTGATCCACAAGGTTATCACCTCAATTGGGAGTTTGAACCCTCACACCGCAATATCTAGCACAACTGAGGAAGATTGGCATCGCCACAATTCGGTTCCGGTATCCTAATCCTTTCCCGCATGCCTTGCGAGGAGACCCTCGCCCTCGGTAAGCAGGACCCTAACGGCATAGCCTCAGGCCTCTGCTCTCTCTCGGTGGATTCTTTAGCCCCATTTCTTCAGAAAGAAGGCGATCATGCGCTCTCTTTTATTTATCCATCTTCAGAACCCGCTTATTTCATTGTGGAATCGGCTCTCCTTACCTTAGGTTTGAAGCCCGGATGGAACTCGACCTGTTGGATGTTCACTTCGATCTAAAGGACATAAAGCCCCGCGAGATCGAAGAGGCCCTTGAAGACCCTTTTTCGGTCAGGTTCCTCCCTGATCGGGATCGCAGGGATGGGGAAACTCGCTATTATGCACTCGGCCGCACTGTTGAAGACCGTTACCTGTTCCTCTGCTTCTGGTCCGACGGCAAAAAAGTTCGAGTTGTAGCTGTGAGGGATCTCACTGAGGGCGAGCGGAAGTACTACGATCGTAAATATGCTGAATACAAGTAGAGCATGAAATCCATTTCTACATGGGGTGAAATCCCTGACTTTTCGAGTGAGGCTGAGGAAGCGGAGTTCTGGAAAGACCACGAACTGATACCCCAGCTGATGAAAGCGTCCGAGCACGTTCCTGACGGCCGCGAATCAACGACTATCACTCTACGGTTCGATCCCAGAATGCTCTCCCGAATCAAGCGTATTGCGAGAGAGCGGTTTCTCAATTATCAGTCCATGATGAAGCAGTGGCTCGCAGAACGACTGGAGATTGAACAACGCGGTGACGACCGCTGATGCCTGGCGCCGGATTCTCCTCTCTTTTGCGAAAGAGCCGCCTATGGCTCTTAGGATTCGCTTTGTGGGTTTCCATCCTATGGATCCTCTCAGGCAGACCCCCTCCCGAAGTCAGCACCCTAGATCTACCAGGATTTGATAAAATCCTTCACTTTGTGTATTTCCTGATCGGAGCTGTCCTCCTGTCAATCACACTGCACCTTCGTGGGTCCTACTCATGGATCCATAACCTTGTCGTTGTCGTCATTGCCCTCGCTATGATCGGGGCCATCGACGAATGGCATCAATCCTGGATCCCTGGCCGTTCAGGCAATGACCTTGGTGACTGGATTGCGGACCTCCTCGGGGGGCTTTCTGGGGCCCTGATCTGCAAACCTCTTCATGCCCTGCGGAAACCAGCGCATTAGCTATTGGCGGTCTCAGGAGATCCCTCCGTCTTGTGATTGGAGTTTCCCCACCTGAGGAGAATCATCTACCCTTCCTCCAAGCGCTATGTCTCCGTCCAAGAAGATCAATGAACTTCGGTCCCTCCTTGAGAGACACAACCACCTCTATTATGTGGAGGCCAGACCAGAAATAGCTGATGCCGAATACGACCGCCTGTTTCGGGAGCTGGAAACACTGGAGCACCAACACCCCGAACTAGATGATCCTAACTCCCCTACGCGACGGGTAGGCGGAGCCCCTCTCGAGGGGTTCAATCAGGTGAACCATCCAGTTCCTATGCTCTCCATCGACGACGTATTTACCGAAGAAGAGGTTCTGGATTTTTACCAGAGGCTGCAGAAAAACCTTGGCAGAAAAAGTATCACCGTAACCATCGAGCCAAAAATTGACGGGGTTGCTACTTCTCTCGTTTACAGGGATGGCGCTCTTGCTTACGGCGCTACCCGTGGAGATGGTCTGACCGGAGACGAGATCACCGCAAACCTCCGAACCATTCCCAGCCTGCCGCTTACTCTGAAGACTCCTTTCCCTGCGATGCTGGAAATTCGCGGAGAGGTCTTCATGCCTAACAAGGCATTTGCTCGTCTTAACGAGGAACGGGAAGAAGCCGGGCTGCAAACATTCGCAAACCCAAGAAACGCAACCGCAGGAACTCTGAAACAGCTCGATTCTCGGTTAGTGGCTAAGCGCCCCCTTGCCTTTATTGCGCACGGACTTGGCGCGATAGAGGGCCTTGATCTCTTGAGCGAGGGGGACTTCCGCTCACTCCTCAATTCCTGCTCTATCCCATGCAACGAGCCGGTATGGACCACTGACAGCTCAACTGGTGTGCTCTCAGCGATACGTGAACTTGGACAACGGCGACTTGAACTCCCTTATGCTACCGACGGCGCCGTGATCAAGATCGCATCCCTTTCGGACCGAGCTGCACTTGGAGCAACTTCTCGTGCTCCCCGGTGGGCAGTGGCATTCAAATATCCTCCTGAGCAAAAGCCCACGCGCTTACTTGATATTACAATACAAGTCGGACGGAGTGGAATTTTGACACCTGTGGCGGAACTGGAACCCGTATCTCTATCAGCCACTACCGTATCCCGAGCGACCCTGCACAATGAATCCTTTATTCACGACCGAGATATCCGCATCGGCGATACTGTCCTTGCTCATAAATCCGGAGAAATCATCCCCGAGGTTCTGAAAGTCATTATCGAAGACCGCCCGCCTGGCACGAAGCCATTCTCGATGGAGGAGCATCTCCAAGGAACCTGTCCGGCCTGTAATTCCCCTATCGTCCGGCGGGCAAACTCTGAGAACAAGGAACGCCCCGTTGTCACATGGTGGTGCGAGAACCCTCTGTGCCCCAACAAGGCAGTCGCAGCCCTCACCCACTTTGCTCAGCGCAAGGCACTCGATCTCGAGGGCCTCGGCGAATCAGTCGCCATCAAGCTGGTTGAGTCCGGCATGGTAAAGTCGCCCCTGGACCTCTTCTCTCTTCGAATCCAAGAACTCTCGGGTCTACTACTTGACCCGGCACGTCTCCAGACCGGGGAGAGCTCCAAACCCCGACGTTTTGGAGAAAAGAAGGCTAAGCTCCTGATCGACTCCATAAATGACTCAAAGGCAGATCAGCCACTTTCAAGGTGGATTTTCGCTATGGGTATTCCCCAAATTGGGGAGTCAGCCTCAAGGGAGCTCAGCCGCCTGCACAAAACCTTACCCGACATCTCTTCCAGCGAAATCCTCCGCACCATTTGCCTTCTTGCAGATCTGGAAGAAGAAAGAAAGGAGGTCTCCCCCCACAACAAGGACAGGCCTCCACGGGATGACGCCGAGAGGAGCGCCCGGAAGAAGCTCCATGACGCGCTGAGGGAAAGAATCCAAAAGGCAGAGGATGAAATCGCAGACTACGAGATCTCCCCGGACATCGGAGCAGTCGCATCTCGTAATCTGATAGCATTCTTTAGCTCTCAGCACGGAAAAGAATTCATGCAGCAATTCGAGAGACTCGGACTTTGCCCCGAGTC
>MDTA01027667.1_pt1 | contig 12797 bp, 16 predicted proteins | sample 811151 | NCBI WGS metagenome assembly MDTA01 (sample SAMN05326648, study PRJNA326480) | marine metagenome | isolation source: seawater | place: Indian Ocean: South | collected 2010
AGAGTTGTTCTTAAATCAGGTGAAAATATTGAAGATTACGAATACGAAGGTTTAAAAAATAATTTAATTAAAAATAATATTTATCTTGGAAAAGTAAGTAGAATAGAGCCCTCGCTTCAAGCTGCATTTATTGATTTTGGAAGAGAAAGACACGGATTTTTATCATTCAATGATATTCAGTCAGACTATTATCAAATTCCTAAAAGTGATTTGGAAATAATCAAACAAGAAGAAGAAGAGGCAAGAGAGGAACTTTCAAGAGAAGTTGAAGCTAAAGAAGAAAAAAACTTAGCAGAGGGAAAATTAGAAGAAAATGATCCGATTGAAATTGAGGAAAATATAAGTTCGATAGATAATAAACTTGAAAATATAAAATTAGATGAAAACAGTTTAAAAAATGAAAATGAACCCAAAAAAGAAAAAAAATTTAAGTTCAAAAGATACAAAATTCAAGAAGTTATAAAACCAAATCAAGTTATTTTAGTTCAAGTTATAAAAGATGAGAGAGGGCAAAAAGGAGCTGCATTAAGCACTTTTATTTCTATCGCTGGAAAATATATTGTATTAATGCCTAATACTCCAAAGGGTGGTGGTATTTCTCGAAAGATATTTAATCCAGCTGATAGAAAAAAAATTAGAACTATTTTAAATGAAATTGAAATTCCTAAAGAAATGGGACTAATAGTAAGAACTGCTGGCAGTAATAAAACAAAAAATGAAATTAACCACGATCTAGAAACATTAATTAATACTTGGAATCAAATTAAGAATAACGCTATTAATTCAATTGCTCCATCATTAATTCATCAGGAAAGTGAGATCATTAAAAGAACATTAAGAGATATGTATGACGAACATACTAAAAATATTATTGTTGAAGGAAACGAAGGATATAAAAAAGCCCAAAATTTTATGAAAATGATGATGCCTTCAAATGTAAAAAAAATAAAGAAATATAGAGGTAAAGTTCCATTATTCATTGAAGAAGGGATTGAACAAAAATTAAATCAAATATTTGATTCAGAAATCAAATTAAATTCTGGAGGATATCTTGTGATAAACCCAACAGAGGCTCTAGTATCAATTGATGTAAACTCTGGAAGCTCAATCAAACAAAAAAATGTAGAAAGCACTGCTTTAGATACAAATCTAGAAGCAGCCGATGAAATTGCAAGACAAATTAAAATAAGAGATCTCTCAGGTTTAATTATTATTGATTTCATAGACATGTTAAATTTTGGAAACAGAAAATTGGTTGAAAGAAAATTAAAAGATAAATGTAGGTCAGATAGAGCAAGAATACAGATTGGTAGAATAAGTAATTTTGGTTTACTTGAAATGTCAAGACAAAGACTTAGAGAAAGTGCAGTTAAGTGGAAGATTGAATTAACGGATGAGTCTTTTGCACAGAAATTACTAAAATTTGTTGAATTAAAAGCTATATTAAATAAGGCAAAATTTGTTGATCTTAAAGTTTGTAAAAAAATATCTGACTTTTTAAAAGAGAATTTTGTTAATGATTTAACCTATATTGAAAAAAAGAATAAAGTTAAAATAGATATAATTACTGACAATACTTTGATTATTCCTGAATATATTGTTGATATAAAAAATAAATCAAAAAAAACAATTGAAATTTTAGAACACTTTGAAAAACTTAAAAATTTAGATAAAAATTATGATGATAATAGAATAATTGATTTCAAAGAAAAAAAGAAATTTAAAAATAAAAAAATTTATAGAAAAAGAAAATTTTTTAAAAAAGCTAAATAATTCCTTTAGTGGGAGATGAAGGATCTCCTAATAATTTTTTTTTAATTCTTCCAGATAAATATGATTGTCTTCCTGCGATAACACTATTTTTGAAAGCTTGAGCCATAATAAAAGGTTTTTTTGCTTTTGCTATTGCAGTGTTTACCAAAACACCATCACAACCTAACTCCATAGCTATTGTAGCGTCTGACGCTTGACCTAAGCCAGCATCAATAATTAAGGGCAGTTTAGTTTGTTTTCTAATAATTCTTATATTTATTTTATTCAAAATACCTAGACCAGATCCAATTGGTGCTGCAAGAGGCATGATGGCTTTGGCTCCTGCATTCTCTAATCTTTTGCACATAAGAGGATCATCGTTACAATAAACCATTACTTTGAATCCTTCTTTTGTTAAAATCTCAGTTGATTTTAAAGTTTCCATCATATCTGGAAACAAATTCTTTTTATCACCCAAAACTTCAAGTTTAACAAGCTTCCATCCTCCGATCTCTCTTGCTAATCTTAAAGTCCTTAATGCATCAGATGATGTAAAACACCCAGCAGTATTTGGTAAATAAGTAATTTCTTTTGGGTCAATATAATCCATCAAAAGAGGTTTGTTTTTATCTGAAATATTTACCCTTCTTACAGCTACAGTAACTATTTCAGCTCCAGATAATTTTATAGCTTTAGCACATTCTCTCATATTTCTATATTTGCCAGTACCCACTATTAATCTAGAACCAAATCTTTTATTTGCTATAATTAATTTATCGTTTTTCAAATCTATCCCCCTCCAATAAAATGGACTATTTCAATTTTGTCATTTTTTTTAAGCTTTATTTTACCAAGTTTTTTTTTATCCAATATTCTCTGATTTAATTCAATTGCTACTTTTTTTAAAGGTATTTTTATATCGCTCAAAAGGTTTTGAATCGTATAGTTTTCCTGAACTATTTTAATTTTTCCGTTTAATTTGATTTTTATTTTTTTTATTTTTTTCATCGTATATAAGAGATGGATGAATAATAAAATTATTATTATCAACGGGCCAAATCTTAATCTATTAGGTGAGAGAGAACAATCACAATATGGGTCTATTACTTTTGAAAAAATAAAAGAAAATTGCCAAAATGAATCAAAAAGATTAAATTTATCAATTAGATTTGAACAATCTAATATTGAAGGAGAAATTGTGAATTTAATTCAAGAATCTAGAAAAGATTTTGATGGAATGATCATAAATGCAGCTGCATTTACTCACACTTCTGTAGCCATTAGAGATGCTTTAAGTATTTTCAAAAAACCAGTTATTGAATTACATATATCTAATATTTATAAAAGAGAGGAATTTAGACACAAATCACTTATAAGTGGCGTTGTAACTGGCGGTATTTATGGATTGGGTGCTGATGGTTATATTTTAGCCATAATTGCAATGCAAAAGTTTCTTAAAAAATGAAAATTAATAAAAATATTATCAAAGAATTAAGTGATTACTTAGATGAATTCAATTTAACTGAATTAGAATATACTGAGAAAGATACAAAAATAAAAGTTTCCAAAAATAATGTTTCTATAAATAATAAATCTTTACCAATAAACGATGTATCATCAACACACGACCAAAAAAAATCAAAAAGTAATATTAAAACAGGTTTAGAAATAACGTCACCAATTATTGGTACAGCTTATCATGCTCCTGAACCTGGTGCTAAAAAATTTGCAGAAGTTGGAAAAAAAATAAAAAGAGGAGACACGGTAATGATAGTTGAGGCTATGAAAACAATGAATCATGTGCCTTCAACAGCAGATGGTGTAGTAAAAGAAATATGTGTAGATGACGGTCAAGCTGTTGAGTTTGGTCAAACAATAATAATTCTAGAGTAATGTTCAAAAAAATATTAATTGCAAACCGTGGGGAAATTGCAGTTAGGGTTATCAGAGCTTGTAAAGAATGGGGAATTTCTACAGTTGCTGTACACTCAGATGTTGACAGAGATAGTATGCACGTGAGACTAGCTGATGAAAGTGTTTGTATAGGTTCTCATCAACCTATTAATAGTTATTTAAATATTTCTGCTTTAATGTCAGCTATAGAGATAACCAATGCTGAAGCAGTACATCCTGGTTATGGTTTTCTCTCTGAAAATGCTAACTTTGCAAGAGTTTTAGAGGAAAATAATATTAAATTTATTGGTGCTTCCTCAAAACTGATTGAAATGATGGGAGATAAAATTCAAGCAAAAAAAATTGCTAAAGAAAATGGATTGCCAGTAATTGAGGGATCTGAGGGTGGAATTAAAAATATTAACGAAGCAAAAGAGCTTTGTAAAAAGATTGGTTTCCCAGTTTTAATTAAAGCTTCTGGTGGGGGCGGTGGAAAAGGTATGAAAATTGTAAATAAAGAAGAAGAGGTTGAGACTCTTTTTTTAACTGCTAAAACTGAGGCCCTAAAATACTTTGGTAACGATGAAGTTTACATAGAAAAATTTTTTCAAAATCCTAGACATATTGAAGTTCAAGTCTTGGCTGGAAAAAATAGGACTGTTCACTTGCACGAAAGAGATTGTTCAGTGCAAAGAAGACATCAAAAACTTATAGAAGAAACTCCTAGTCCTGTATTAAACGATGAAATTCGAAAGGATTTATTTGATAAAACTGTAAAAATGGTAAGTAAAATTGGTTATGAGGGAGCAGGAACTGTTGAGTTTATTTATGAAGATGGAAAATTTTATTTCTTAGAAATGAATACTCGAGTTCAGGTAGAACATCCAGTTTCAGAAATGGTGACAGGGATTGATATTATTAAAGAACAAATTTGGATAGCATATACTGGTGAAACAGCTTTAAAACAGACAGATATAAACCCAAGAGGTCACGCGATTGAGTGTAGGATCAATGCTGAAGATCCATCTAAAAATTTCCAACCTTCGCCTGGTGTAATACAAATGTGTCATCAGCCTTCGGGTTTTAGAACAAGAGTAGATGGTGCCATATATCAAGGTTATAAAGTTACGCCCTATTATGATAGTATGGTTTGTAAACTAATTTGCCATGGTCGAAATAGAAAAGAGGCAATTCAAAGAATGAATAGATCTTTAGATGAATTTGTAATTGAAGGTATTACTACTACTATACCTTTACATAAAATTTTATTAAATCATAAAAAATTTATCGATTCTGATTTTAATGTAAGTTGGCTAGATAAAGAAAAAATTATTTAATAACAATTCACCAACCAAATATCATAAACTGGATGATCAAATGGCGCTATCGAAGGGCTTGATGAAAACATCCAGCCATTAAACACATAAACGTTATCATTATCGTTTTGAGCTAAATCTCTAACTTGAATGTATGCTTTAATTTCCGGATTATCATCAAATTTTGAGTTAGTGCACTTCATACTTTTAATTGCAAGATCTTTATAAATAAATTCAACTTCATTGTTAAGTTTGATTAATTCATTTTTTGAACTAATCTTATCTAAAATCTTTATATCGGTATTATTTCCTTCTAAATTTTCGTTTGATTTTGTTTCAAATATTACAAATATTGTTAAATATAAAAATAATATAATTAAAATTTTATTAAACTTTCCAACTTTTATATTTTTTTTCAACAGCATCTTTTTTATTTTTATTTGGATGATAGGCTGATTCTGTTCCTGTTTTATTTGGCTTATGGGGCTTTTGCCACTCATATTTTATTAATTCATGGGTTTTTTCAATTCTATTAGGCATAAAATGAATCCATGAATACCATTCTACAGGAATTTTTGTAGCGTCAATTTCATTTGAATAAATCACCCATCGTTTTCCATTTTTGCTTTCGTAATATTTGTTACCTAAATGATCTTTGCCCACAAAATTTCCAAATAAAATTGTTTTTAACTTTGTGCCTAAAGTGTCTTGATTCCACCAAATAAAAATTTTCTTAAAAATTGTCAACATATAAAATTTTTAAATATTCAATTTCAAATTGTATAAATTAAATTAGACTATAATTTGGATTTGTATATAAATTAAATGATTCATAATACAAATTAAAAAAAAAACTGAGGTAAAATGGCAAAATATTTAGTTGAAACTTATTATACGTGTACTTTTAAAGTAAATCATTATTTAGAAGATATAAGCGAAAACGAACTTAAAAACCTAGAGAAGAGAGATGATGGTAAATTTGAAGTTTTAGATGTAAAGCTTGATAATAGAAAAACGAAAAGCTTAGATTCTTTAGATAAAAATAAGTTAGAGGATAAAAAAATGGATTTAGTATCAGATGTTAAAGAGCCTAAAAATGACAATATTGAAAATTCTGTGAAGCATGTTTTCAAAAAGTCAGAAAAAATAGGAAAACGTTTCAGCATGCCAGATAGAAGAAAAGGATATATTCAAAAAGCAACTATTGGAGACCATAAAGTATATCTACATACAGGAGAATATGAGGATGGAAAAATTGGGGAAATATTCATTGATACAAGCAAGGAAGGTGAGCTTGTTAAAGCTTTAATGAATAATTTTGCTATAGCTGTATCATTGGGTTTACAATATGGTGTTCCTTTAGATGAATATATAAGTGCTTTCATTGGAACTAAATTTGAACCTTCGGGCAAAGTTCATGGAAATGACAGAATTCTAAGTGCGTCTTCAATTTTAGATTATATATTCAGAGAATTGGCAATTTCTTACTTAAATAGAGAAGATTTGGCTCATACCCCGATAATTGGTGGATCCGACACATCAAATTTTGACGATCAAGGATCAGATGATCAAAAACAACTTCTTAAAATTGTAAAGGATATTACAAGCAAAGGTTTTGTAAGGAATAATTATAAAAAGAACTTAGTAGACCTATCGGATGTAAAGATAAATCTTAAAGGTAAAAAATAACTATTTTTTGTTTTTGAGAGATAAATTTAACTCTTTAAGTTGAGCTTCACTTACTTCAGATGGAGCATTCATCATTAAATCTTGCGCATTTTGGTTCATCGGAAACATAGTTACCTCTCTTATATTTTTTTCGTTAGCGAGTAACATTACTATTCTATCTATTCCGGGTGCAATACCACCATGTGGAGGAGCACCAAAACTTAAAGCATTAATCATGCCACTAAATTTCATATCAACATCTTTTTTTGAATAACCAGCAATTGAAAATAGTTTATACATTAAATCTGGTATATGATTTCTGATCGCCCCAGAAGATAATTCAACCCCATTACAAACTATATCATACTGATATGCAAGAATTTTTAAAGGATTTTCAAAATCAATCTTTTTTATGTCACCTTGAGGCATTGAAAAAGGATTGTGGCTGAATTCAATTTTTTTTGTTTGTTCATTTTTTTCAAACATTGGATAATCAACAATCCAACAAAATGCAAAAACATCCTCATTAATTAACATTAAATCTTTTGCTATTTTTTCTCTTGCTAAGGATGTAATTTTCTCTACTTCAGTCTTCTTCCCACACGCTAAAAAAATACTATCTCCAATTTCAGCCCCAGTTTTTGACATAATTTCCTCTAAAGCTTCTCTTGAAAAAAATTTTCCAACAGGTCCTTTAGCTGAAATTTTATTCTCATTTTCTAAAGTAAAATATGCTAAACCTGATGCACCTTGTTCTTTTGACCATTTGTCGATATTATCAAAAAAGCTTCTGGGTTTATCTTTTGTATTTTTTGCATCAATGCACCTTACTATAGAGCCAGATTTAACTAATTTTTTAAAAATTTCAAAAGAGACATCTTCTCTAGAAAATAATTCAGTAATTTCATAAATAATTAATGGGTTTCTCAAGTCTGGTTTATCAGTTCCATATTTTAACATTGCATCGTTAAATGAAATCTTTGGAAATTTTGTGAATAATAATTTTTTTTTTGAAAATTCTTTAAAAGTATTAACCATTAAATTTTCAACTACTTTAAAAACATCTTCTTGTTCAACAAAAGACATTTCTAAATCTAATTGGTAAAATTCACCTGGACTTCTATCGGCTCTAGCGTCTTCATCTCTAAAACATGGTGCTATTTGAAAATAACGATCAAATCCTGACACCATTATAAGTTGTTTAAATTGTTGTGGAGCTTGAGGCAAAGCATAAAATTTACCAGGGTTAAGTCTGCTGGGAACTAAAAAATCTCTTGCACCTTCGGGGCTTGAAGAGGTTAAAATTGGAGTTTGAAATTCTAAAAAACCTAACTTATGCATTTCATTTCTGATAAATGAAATAACTTTAGATCTAAGGATTATATTTTCATGGATTTTTTTTCTTCTTAAATCTAAAAACCGATACTTCAAACGAATTTCCTCTGAATATTCCTGATCACTAAAAACTGGTAAAGGAAGTTCTCTACAACTTCCAAGTAATTCAAATGCATGAATTACAACTTCTATCTCTCCAGTATCAATTTCTTTATTTATTGTCTCATTAGATCGATTAACAACTTTTCCATGAATTTTAATAACTGTTTCAAGTTGAGTTTTCTCCAATTCAATGAATCTCGGATTTTCTTTATCAATTATACATTGTGTAATTCCAAAATTATCTCTCAAATCAATAAATAAAAGATTTCCATGATCTCTTTTTTTATTAATCCATCCGGAAAGTTTAACTTCTTTTCCCACATTTTTTTTTCTAAGTTCGTTACAATTATGAGTTCTATATTTATTCAATTACTCTCCTAAAACTTCCTTTATAATTTTAAAATCAATTGATTTTTTTTTTTTTAAACTTAATTCATCAATTTTATATATGAAATCAGATATATTGCTATACGATCTCTCAATTCTTTTGATTATGAAATCTACTAGTTTTTTATCTATTAATATTTGTCGATCTGATAAATATTTCAATATCAAAGCAAACATTAATTCATCATCTGGTTTCTTTATATTTTGAAGAAGAAAATTTTTAGATCTTGATTTTAAATCAATCAAAGAAAAATCAATATCAACTATTGGTTCAGCTGAGGTTACGATTATAAATTTATTGTCTGTATCAATTATATTTAAAAGTGAATAAATTAATTTTTCATCAATATCTTTAGATAAATCCTCTAGCACTACATTCTCGTAAATTTTTATTTTTTTTAAATCATCATTGGTTATTAAATTAGAATAAAGTTTAATTCCTTTAAATTTTTTTAAAAAAATATTCACCAAATGTGTTTTTCCTGAAAATCTTTCTCCAGAAATATTAAGAAAATTTTTTTCCCATTTAGGCCATTTCTTTATCATTGAAAAAACATTTTCATTACTTTTTGAAACATAAAAATCATCATCTTTAAAATTTTGTTCATAATCAAACTTCATTATAAGTTGATTTAAATCTCTCATTTTAAAATCCAAATTTTTTTTTGAGTATCAAAATCATAATTTTTTTCACTCATTATATTTATAAAGTTTGTCGTAGTGCCATTAAATATTATCTCATAATATAGATAATCTTTATCGATTTTATTGATTGAATAATCATTAATTAAGTCTATTTGATTCAAAATTGATTCAAATTTTAAAGAAGTTTCTAAGTTATTATTATCAACTTTTATTAGGAGAGATAACTTTATAGAGGTATTAATTTGATTATGTTCTTTCCATAAATCTTCATATATTATCATTATTTGAGTTATAAATGACTCCAATTCCTCCTTATCTTTTAAATCAAAATTTGAAAAAGAATTATTTTTTATAAAAGTATTATTTTGAATATTTATTTTTGATAAAACATTTATTTCATTATCTTTTTTAAATATTAGAGCAACTATAGAATTATTCAAAAAATATTTTTTAATTATTTCTTGAAAATCATAATCCTCAATAAAGTTTGATTTACTTTTAATAAGATTCATATCTTCTAAATCCTCGGTAGGTAAAAGATAATTTATTAAATGAGTTTTTTTTACAATATTATTCCAATTTTTGTAAATTGGATTATTTGAAAAAATAACTAAGTCATTATGATCTTGATCAATAATTATAGGGATAAATAAAAAAGTTTCTTTGATAATTTGTGAAGGAAAAATATTTTTTTTTTCTAAGTAATTAAAAATTTTTTTTTTATTAAATGAAACACCTAAATTAACGTAATATACCTGATTTATAAATTTTTCTTCTTTAATAGAAAAAGAATCTACCATACTTTTTATTTCTCTTAATTTAATGGGATCAATTTTTTTTAAATCTGATGATTTTACAAGTGAATTTATTAATTCAAAAAATGCTTTTTTGAAACCAATGCTTATAACATCATTTTTGTCAAAATTTTTCTTGAATGGTTTTGAAATTTCAATATTCTTAACTTCAAAAGCATTAGCCTTAACTTTAGTTGTGGAAAAAAAAATATAATTAGAGCTAGTATAGTAAAAAAAATATATAAGTTTCTCAAATGATACATAGTAAATTTAATCTTCATACTAATGAATAAAAGCCGCTTTACCTATAAAAAAAGTGGTGTCAATATTAATGCTGCTGACAAATTTATAAAGTTCATAGCTAGTACTTCATCAAAAAATAAAGGCAATAAAAAGTTTAATAATATAGGGGGATTCGGTTCAATTTCTAATATACCTAATAATATAAAAAAACCTAAAATTGTTGCTTGTACTGATGGGGTTGGAACTAAAATTGAGATTGCCAATTTAATTAAAAGATATGACACTATTGGTATTGATTTAGTTGCTATGAGTGTAAACGATCTTATAGTCCAGGGCGCAAAACCAATTTTTTTTTTAGATTATATTTCTATAAATAAAATTGAATTACCAAAACTTAAATCAATTATTAAAGGAATTTTAAAAGGTTGTAGATTGTCTGGATGCAAGCTAGTTGGAGGTGAAACTGCTGAAATGCCTGGTACTTATGAAAAAGGTAAATTTGATATAGCAGGTTTTGAAGTAGGGATTGTAGATGAAAAAAAAATATTAAATAAAAAAAAAATAAAAAAAAATGATTTAGTTTTAGCTGTTCCCTCATCTGGTATACATTCTAACGGTTATTCTTTGGTCAGGTATTTATTAAAAAAAAAGAGGATTAATATTTCAAAAAAAAATTCTTAAAAAAAGAACTTTTGAGACCAACTAAGATTTATGTAAGAGAAGTAATAAAACTTATAGATAAAAACTTAATAAATTCTTGTGCTAATATCACTGGTGGTGGTTTGGCTGACAACCTAAAAAGAATAATACCAGATAAATTATGTGCAGAAATAGACTTAAGCAAAATTAAAACATTAAAAATTTTTAGATGGTTAAAAAATAATAAAATTAGTGATCATGAAATGATCAAAACATTTAATTTGGGTGTAGGTTTTTGTTTAATAGTCGATCCTAAGAATCTAAAAAAAGTAAAAAAATATTTTTCAAAAAAATTTGAACCTTATTTAATTGGAAAAATAATAAAGAACCCAAAAAAAATAAAGTTAAATGAAAAAATTAAATGGTTTTAAAAAAATAAATACTGCGGTATTTATTTCTGGAACAGGAACAAATTTAGCATATCTCATCAAAAACTCACTTAAAAGAAACTCAATTTTTCAAATTAATTTGATAGTTTCTAATAATAGTAAAGCAAAAGGGCTTCGTTACGGAAAAAAATTTAAAATAAAGAAAATGGTTATAAGTTATAAAAATTATAAAATAGCAGAACAAAAGATACTTTTACGCTTAAAAAAAAATAAGATTAAACTAATTTGTTTAGCTGGATTTATGAAAATATTAAGTAAAAACTTCATCAAAAAATTTAAGGGAAATATTTTAAACATTCACCCATCATTATTACCAAAATATAAAGGTTTAAACACTCATCAAAGGGCAATTAATAATAATGATAAATATTCTGGCTGTTCTGTACATTATGTTACTTCTAAACTGGACTCAGGAAAGATTATTCTTCAAAAAAAAGTCAAAATTTATAAAAAAGATACTTCAAAAAGCTTAGCAGTTAGAGTGCTTAAGCAAGAACATAATTTATATTCTAAAGCCATATCAAAAATCTACTCTATTCTTTAAAAAAGAATTCTATTTCAATTTTAGCATTTTCTATACTATCAGATCCATGAACCGAATTTTTATCAATTGAAACACCATACATTTTTCTTATTGTTCCTTCTTCAGCATCCTTAGGATTAGTCGCTCCCATTAAATCACGATTAGCCAAGACAGCATTTTCTTTCTCTAAAATCATTACAACAATAGGTCCAGAGGATAAATAATTACACAAATCATTATAAAATGGCTTGGTTTCATGAACTTTGTAGAATTTTTCAGCCTCTGATTTTTCAATTTGTATCTTTTTTTCTTTTATTATTGAAAAACCTTTATTCTTAAAAATTTCTTTAATTTTGTTATCCAAATTTCTCTCAACTGCATCAGGTTTTATAATTGAAAGAGTATGTTCTAATTTACTCATAATTATCCTCAACAAATTGATTTAATAGTCTTACACCAAAACCAGTTGCACCTCCTGAATTCAAAGCCCCTCCATATTTAGAAAAGGCCATTCCAGCTATATCTAAATGAGCCCATGGAGTTTTATTTAAAATAAATCTTTGTAAAAATTGAGCCGCAGTTGTTGATCCTGCTCCACCAATATAATTTATATTTTGCATATCAGCATTCTTGGAATTTATGAGTTTATCATAATTTTTATGAAGGGGCATTCTCCATACTTTTTCCTCAACTATTTCTCCTGCATTCAAAATTTTTTTAGATAAATTATCATCATTTGAAAAAAGTCCTGCATATTCAGAACCTAAAGAAACTATAATCGCACCCGTAAGTGTTGCTAAATCAATTATAAATTTTGGTTTAAATTTTTTTTCGGTAAAAGTTAATGCATCTGCCAAAACCAGCCTACCCTCAGCATCTGTATTTAGTATTTCAATAGTTTTACCACTATAAGACTTAACAATATCTCCTGGTCTTTGGGCATTTCCACTTACCATGTTTTCTACAAGTCCAACAACACCAACAGCATTAATTTTTGCTTTTCTTAATGCAAAATTTTTCATTAAACCAACTACAGTAGCTGAACCTGCCA
>MDTA01141293.1_pt1 | contig 12797 bp, 10 predicted proteins | sample 811151 | NCBI WGS metagenome assembly MDTA01 (sample SAMN05326648, study PRJNA326480) | marine metagenome | isolation source: seawater | place: Indian Ocean: South | collected 2010
ACAATTTCTAATGCTTGTTTGTGTTCAGGCAATTCTGTATTTAGTTCTATAAGTATTGATTGCAATGATTGGAGTTTTAAAGTTTTGACCATTCCTTCTACGATAGGCAATTCGTGTCCGTCAACGTCAATCTTGATGTAATTGGGTTGTAAGTTTAGTTTGCTTAGTAATTGGTCTGTTGTGATAGATATACTCCCTTGTTTAAATATAGCATCGAAGAGTTCCCCTGTTTGTCCTATCGGTTGTTCAAATGAGTTGGAAGATGCTCCTAATGTACCGTACCTGATATGCAGATGGGCGATTTCTGATTTGTTGTAGAGGGATATAGGATAAGCAGTCATGTTAGGAGCTAAATTATTGTCTCGTATGTTTGCATTAAGCATAAAAAAGTTGCTAAATTCTGGCTCTACACTAATTACATTATGTTTGTGGGTAGCTGCATATAGTGAATATATCCCAATATTTGCCCCGATATCTAAAAAACACGAATCCGAGAGGAATGAGTCAATCCATTTTATAGTACCTGGTTCTTTGGTGTAGAAACTAAGCGCTCTCGAGCCAGTTGAATCCCCTAGGTCGCGTACTGAAAATAATGGTTCGTTATTTTTATTAAGCACATATTTTTTTTGATGTAGGAAAAAATCTGCATGAAAATTACGATAATTTTTGACAGCAGATTTGAGTAGTACTAATTTTGAACATGTAGGCTGGCCAATGACTTTTCTTATTATTCGTTTGATCATAATGTGCTAACAGAAAGTTTGATTACGAGAGAAAGTATTAATTTTGCATCGTCAACATTATTAATTCTTCGTCGGTAATTCTTTTCGGGCTATTAAATGTGATTGAGAAGGAATCTTTAGAATTACTTTTACATCCTGAAGCTCCATCGATGTCCCATTTCCGTTCATTATGTTGATCTTGTCCCAAGAAATCACGTGTGTATATCTCGCTATACTTTCTTAATAAGTCTCGACCTTCAGCATTGTCTATTTCTGCCTTTTTCAAAGAATCCCAATCAGATTCAGGGAAATATATATATAAAGGAAGAACTTTCATAAGGCCATCGATTTCATCCGAAGACAAATATGGAGGCGGCATAGTAAGTGCGGATTTGTAAGTTGTATGAGTTGTGATGTGATCTTTATCCACCCAACCGTTTCTAACAGCTACTTCTCTAAGAACTGTTCCTGCGTATGGCGTAAAAATACTGACTGTAAGTGCATCAAATCCGTGTATTGTTTTACATAACCTTACGGTGTCCATGACAAGTTCTCGGGTTTCTCCAGGTAATCCTATTATTAAGTTAAGACTGAATGCTATGCCTGATCTAGAAAGCATATCAAATTGTTTTATGAGATCTGCGTTACTAGTATTCCTCTTGAGAACAGTTTTTCGAAATTGTTCATTACCTGATTCAATTCCAAAAGAAATACGGTATGCTCCAACTTCTTTAAGTCTCTGCATCATTTCTGGTGTTGTGGTTTCAGGTCTGGTATTGAACCAGAATGGTAATTTGAATTCTTCATACATGTCGCAGAATTCAAACACTTCGAGTTTGTTTCTTGCGGTAAAGCTATCATCAACAAACCAGAAAAAGTCTGGATTGTGATTTGCTATAGTGTTTGAAATTTCACTTCTCAAGAGGGATATATTTTTGGTCCTCATGAAATTTCCTATCTTTGCTTCTCTTGCTAGTGTTACTTGCATCGGGGAATTACAATAAGTACATTGGAATGGGCAACCGCGATATGTTTCAATCGGGACTGTTCTAAATATTTTGCCTCCAATGGGACGGTTGAATCTTGCGTCATCAAATAGGCTAAAATCTGGTCTAATCCCTTCGTCTAAGTTAACGAGAGGTCCTCTAGAATTTCTAATAACTTTACCTTTGGATTTAAACCATATTCCAGGTATTCCGTCATAGGATTTGCCCATCCGTACAGCTTCAGATATCCCGGTGATAATGTTTTCACCTTCACCTATGCCAATGCAGTTAATCAAGGGTTCGTTAATACATGTATTGGGAGAGGCTGTGGGATATACACCTCCTACAATATGAGGTATGTCTAAATCTTTAATTTCGTTCATTAATGCTAGGCATTGGTTATAACAATCTTCCACTACAGAGTACATTAATAAATCGGGTTGAAAATCTTCAACTTTTTTTCTGAAGTCTCCTAGTAAGTCTGTTTTGATTCGAATTCCTAAATCGTTGGCTTCATCATATTCTCGTGCTTGCAAGAATTTAACTCGGTTTTGAGGGCTGGAATTTTCATCAGAAACATAATGTGTTGTGTCAAACAAATCAACTTTATACTGTTGATTTTTTAAAATATTTGTAAATATTCCAATTGCAAGTGAAGGAACAAGCATCATTGTTAAATTAGGATAAATTAGTAATATTTTAAAATCTTGCTTATCTTTCATTGTTAATTCCTTATGATGTCTAATTGTATGCGGATTTAATAAAAATAGTAATGGTATCGGCCACGTAATTCATCATTTCTTTTGTGATACCTGGGTATATTCCGATCCAGAAAGTGTTTTCAGCAATTATATCGGTGTTGCGTAAGGGCCCAATTGTTCTATGAGCTATGTTTTTATAAGCAGGGTGTCTCAATAAATTGCCTGCGAATAATAGTCGTGTACCAATTTGATTTTGTTCTAAGAAAGTAGTTATATCTCTTCGGTTAAATTTGCAAGTGTTTTTTAAAGTTATTGGATAACCAAACCAAGAAGGTTCAGCATTGGGTAAGCTCTCAGGAAATATAAAAAAATCAGTAAAAGGTTTTAGCATAGAATCTAGGTATTGAAAGTTCTCCGAACGCTTTTGTATGAATCCTGGGAGTTTATCTAATTGTGCATTACCAATTGCAGCTTGGAAATCAGTCATTTTTAAATTATATCCAATGTGAGAATATACATATTTATGATCATACCCAAACGGCAAATCTTCAAACTGCCATTCGAATCTTTTTCCACATGTATTATCTTTTCCTGGGTCACACCAACAATCTCTTCCCCATTCTCTGAATGACTCGACTATTGTTTTGAGTTGTGGGGAGTTTGTGGTTACACATCCACCTTCTCCTGTTGTGAGGTGGTGAGCTGGATACATACTTATAGTGGACAAGTCTCCGAAGTTTCCAGTTAAAATACCGTTTAATTTAGAACCTACGGCATCGCAGTTATCTTCTATTAGCCACAAATTATATTGCGCTGCTAGATGTTTAATGGATTCCGCATCATAAGGGTTCCCTAGAGTGTGAGCAATAAATATTCCTTTTGTTTTTGTACTTATAGCCTGCTCTATACAGTCTATGGACGGGTTATAAGTCCCGAGTTCAGTGTCTACAAATACGGGGATAAGTCCATTTTGGATAATTGGGTTCACGGTTGTAGGAAATCCTGCCGCTACGGTTATTATTTCATCTCCAGGTCGTAGCCTATTAGGACCTAGTTTTTCTGAGGTAAGTGATGTTATAGCTAATAAATTAGCAGATGAACCTGAGTTGCAGAGAATAGCGTGTCTAACATTCATAAACTTTGCTAGATTCGTTTGAAATTTGGCAGCGTGTCTACCTGATGTGAACCACATATCCATAGCAGCGTCGATACCATTTATCAGCTCTGAAGAATCTACTACTTTACCTGAGGCAGGGACGTAATCTTGCCCAGGATTGAAGGGTTGAATTGGAAATGCTAACGTGTAGTATTCTTTTGCAAGTTCAAACATTTGCTTACGAAGAGCTTGCGCTTTTTTATTGGTGTTCATGGCTACTTGTAATGATATTGGAGTACCAGTTAATGGTTTCTGTGAGACCTTCTGTCAAAGAATACACTGGGTCCCAATTTAGAATTCGTTTTGCTTTCTCGCTATTCAGATATTGTGAATGTATTTCTCCTTGTGCAACATTTTGTATATGAGGTTTAAGGTGAGTTTTATCCATAATGTTGATTATTGTATTTACTAAGTCCAGTACTGATATGGGGTTGTTATTACCGAAATTGAACGCTTCTCCATACTTAGTTCCAGCCATAGTGTTGAGTGCTAAAGATATATATGCATTGACTATGTCTTTGACATAGATGTAATCTCTTAGAAAAGATCCATCACTTCTAATCACAGGGTTCCGATTATTTATAAGATCACGGATAGTTCCTGGGATTAATCTGTTCCAATTGAGATCCCCTCCACCATATACATTTCCACATCTGGCAATTGAGATTGGGAGGTTGTAAGAGATGGCATAAGATCTAGCAATTAAATCGGTACAGCTCTTAGAAACTTCATATGGATATATGCCTCGTAACCCAAAATCTTCTTCGTATGGCAATGTATTATGGGTGCCATAAGCTTTATCACTAGAAGCGATCACTATACTTTTTAAGTCACTTTTGGATACACGACATGCTTCTAAAAGGTTATAGGTCCCACGTATGTTGGTTTCAAATGTTTGTAATGGGTCTAAAAATGCCGTTTCTACTATAGCTTGTGCTCCTAGGTGGAATACAACGGTGATTTTATGTTCGTTGATGGCTTTACTTAATATATTTATGTCAGTTAGCGTACCATGGATTTCAGTGGCATTAGAAGTGATGTGGTTTTGTGGAGTATTTCTTAGAGGATCTTGATCCCAGATCAATTTGTAAGTGTCTACATTTTGTTTTTCTAACGCATCTACGAGCCAAGAACCAATTACGCCTGTACCTCCTGTTACCAGTACTCGCTGATCAGACAAGGATTGTACTGATTGTTTCACCAGGTTTTCCATGGCGCATTTCCTGAATCCCACATGGATCTCAGGAGCCTAAGTTCTCGTAAGGTATCCATTGGCTGCCAAAATCCTTGATGCTTATATGCCTCTAATTGAGAATTTTTAGCAAGATTTTCAAGAGGTTCTCTTTCGAAGATTGTTGAATCATCTGTAATATAATCGAATACTTCAGGTTCAAGCACGAAAAATCCTCCGTTTATCCAACCTTCTCCAATTTGCGGTTTTTCGGAAAATGACGTTACCGAGTTCCCATCGAAATCTAAAGTTCCAAACCTAGAAGGAGGTCTTACAGCGGTTACAGTCGCTAATTTACCATGAGATTTGTGGAATTTAAGTAGTTCGTGTAGGTCCACGTTTGAAACACCATCGCCATAAGTTAGGAAAAAAGTATCGGAGCCGATGAGATTTTTCATTCTTAGAATTCTGCCTCCGGTTTCTGTATGAATCCCGGTTTCGATAAGATGTATTTTCCAATTTTCAGAGGTTCTGGATGCGTGGTCAATCGAACCATCTTCAAGATTTATTGACAGATTAGATTTCAGTAAATTGTAGTCTAGAAAGTATCGTTTGATTTGGTATCCTTTATAACCTAATGCGATATAAAATTCGTTATGGTTATATTTGCTGTAAATATTCATGATATGCCATAAGATTGGGTGATCCCCAATTTCCACCATAGGTTTGGGCAGGATGTCAGTTTCTTCGGACAGTCGGGTCCCTAAACCTCCTGCCAATATTATTGTTTTTAATAAAGCACTCATTTAGTTATGTGATTATGCCATCAAGTATTTGGCTTGCTCTTGCTTGCCAGGTGTTACTCTCTGCTGTAATTCTTGCATTTTGACACATTGTAGTAGTCATTTTGGAATTTGTCAGGGTATTCAGGATACTATTTTTCCAATGTTCTAGGTTGTCAGCTTCAACCAATACGGCATTGTTATCATTAAGTACTTCGCGTAATGCTGGTAAATCGCTTGAGATCACTGGTTTACCGGAGGCTAGGTATTCAAAGGTTTTCATTGGACTCATCCATTGAACTGTGTCTCCTCCTCCTGAGACTGTTACTTTATTTTCGTATGGCATTATTAGCACATCTGCTAATTGATAATAATCTTGGAGCTCTGAATTAGGGATGAATCCCCAATAATGTAGATTAGTTAACTTAAGCTCGGTACTCCGGGTCTTCCGATATTGTAAATCATTGAATTTACCCCCTATGATCACAAATTTTATATATGGGAGTTCTTGGGACAGTTGTTCTATTAGATCGATTCCTCTTCCTTCGTAAAGGTGCCCTACGTACATAACAATTTTAGTTTTTTGGTCAATACCAAATTTCTGTTTTGCTTTATCGGAAGTGATTGAATATTCTGCAAATCGTTCTATATCTATTCCGTCATGACATACTTTGATAATCACATTGGATAAATAAGGATATTTATTCAATAGTAACTTTCTTAACCCATTAGATATGACAATTATTTTGTGTAAATATGGACTGGTTGATAATTCATATAGCATCTTTCGATTGGAAAGTGTCGATGGGAGGTAATGCAATTCTAGGATGTGTTTCTGTTTAAATAAGTGAGATAAAAAGCTTCCTCTGAGACTTCGACTGAAAACCAAGTCGGGTTTCGATTTAATGACATCAAAAAGCACCTTAATATCATAGTCTATATGTTTGATAGTTGTATGGCTGGTGTGGGTATGTACCTTGAATTGTTGGGTGATTCCATATAAAGAGTCCAGATCGTCATAAGAATAATTATCTTTGGCAGTTGCTCTCTTAGCATGCAGAGTCAAGTTGTTTCCAAGTAGACTAAAAGCATTAGCCATTTTCATTACTTGAATGGAATTAGCAGAAATGGAAGGAATCACTGAATCTGACCAAAAATGTATGTTCATGAGAGAATAGTGCGTATCAAATACTTGATTTTTTTGGGCAGATAGTATCTTTGCATGAATAGGAGCTGCGTAACATAATCTAGGATAGATCTGGAAAATTTCCCATACGGTTTTAATATCTGATTTGTGAAATCGCCATATGATATTGTATCTAAAATTTTTCTTGCTACTAAAATTGAGGTTTCTTTCATACCATTGACGCCCATATTTTGATGTAAGTGATATTTAGCGAAAGTGATTGTATTAAATTCACGAGTAAGCTTGAATGGTAATGAAGATGGTGACAGCATTAATTGCGATTTACTGTTTGGAATGGTTTCGAGAGCATTTGCTAGTTTATTTGCGAGGTTTTTTGTGTTAGACCCCGAATGCAAAATAGTTGGTTTGATGTAAGGGCCAAATATTTTATTGGAGCCTTGTATGCTATATGCGTGGAAATCTATATATAAGTTTGGAGGATTTATCTTAAATAATTCCCACAGGAAATGTGCTTCTGGGCATAATATTTCGTTGTCCTTTTGGAAGTCCCAGAAAAAGTTTATTCCATTACTATTGCATCCATTATTGCCTTCTTGGAATCCATCTGGATTTAGAATTGGGATTATTACCACGTCTGCCTTATTTGTTAAGTAACAATCAGAATTAACTAGGTGTTCCATAATTGCCTGACAGGCTATAGTATCACCTTCTGCGGGATGGCTTCCAGATGAGAAGTAAATGAGAGGTAAGTTACTTTTCCGGGATTGGAATAATTGATAAGCTCGTAATGGATGGCCATTGTAACTGGTACCATAGTTGATTATTGTAAGATTGTGTTGGTGAGCAATATTTGTAAATTGCTGGCTTAGATATTCAAGAGAATTCCACATGGTATTTGAGAAATATGAATCTGATTTTGGTTGTAAAACCACTTTGAAAGTGTACCCACCTTTAACTTTAGTAACGGCGGAAGAGATGGCTTGTGTTATTGAATTTGACGTGTGTGAGCTATAGATAATTTCAGGTACGGGAATAGATTTAGCAGTATTTATGTTTATATTTATGCTAAGTATTTGTGATGAGATGTTGCGAAGTCCAAAAATAAAGTGAAGATTGTAGTCATGCATTTCATAATCCACATCTACTATAGGCTCTTGGGATAACGTATATATGAGGGTATCGCCTTTCCATGTATGATCCCCGATGGAATTGCCGGAGAAGTTATTTAGAATCTCAATTTTGTTAGACATTATCTCAGTTTGCCAAACAACGTTTTGTGTATTCATGTAATTTGGTGATTTCTGACTCCCAATTAGACTGATCTGAAAACCTGTTATTTATATTTGATCTGTTTAGTAATGTAGAGTAGTAATTCAGTGGTACAGATTCTGAAATGCATGCAGAAATGTACTTTAAAACGGCCTTTTTGTCTGACCTGTAGTTATTAATCATATCTTGTATTAATTCGGGCAAATCCTCCCAATAGGATACTTTGGTGACTAATGTGTCGGGCAAGAATTCATAAGGAGTGTTACCTAATGTTATTACAGGAGTTTCTCGTAATATGCTTTCCCAGCCAACAGAACCAGCGACCGTAATAACAAGGGATGACTGCTTTACAAGCTCGGCAGTTGGCAAAAAAGGATCTACTAAATGAACGTTGGGAATGTCTAATATTTTCTGGTAGTAGGTTATGGGCCGTTTGCCGTATGATTTAGGATGGTCTTTTACAATTAATTTGGTTCCTGTAGGGAGGCTATAAGATATATTTCTAATTACTTCAATTTGGTTGGTGTAAAAAGGAGCATCTATCAGCAAGGCTTTTTCTGGTTCTGTATGTAAAGGAAAAAATACATAATCATAGAGTGTAAGATCTTCTATACGGACGTATTTTTTTCTATAAATAAGGTCAAGTTGAAATCTGAGCAGTGGCTTATATATGGTTTCATAATAAAAAGGTATAAAAATACCTGGATCATGGTTGTCTCGTAGGTGCCCATATTGTATTTGGAGACTAGTGGTTATTAATTTAAATATTTTGACGCTATGTAACACTTTTAACATAATTCGGCGCAAACGTGAGATAAGTGATGACGATTGTCTCAAGCTTGTACCTTCGTAGTTGTAGTTGGACTTTTGAGTTTCTGTATAAATTTCTTCCGCTTGGTCAAGAAACGGTATAGGGTCATCAGTGTCTGTCATTTCTTGATATTTGTTATGGATTAAATTGGATGGCTCGATAATGTCGTTTCCAAATGCCATGTAGTTCTGGATGCGAGTAGGCCGGATATTCAAGACTTTAATCCCTCGGGATTTCGCGAATAGGTTGGCGATGTATTCCGTTAAAGTTACGCATATGAATGAAATGACGAAATCTGGTTTTATTTGATCGAACAGACGCTCTACTTGGATCAAAGTGTTTTGAAGGATTTGGAGCTGCTCATAATAAGTGTAGCGTGCTTGGTAATCTTGGAAATATGTGCATTTTGCTCCCTGAGTAATACGTCTGTCAGCAAGTAATGCTTTTTGAAAACTTGTGACTCCTAACGTTTTTTCGTATTTGGCTAGTAATTGAAAGTCTACTTTAATGTTCTCGTGATCATTGGTAATTTCCCATTCGGGTAATAATGTAAATTCATTGAGTTTATTCTTAGGATGATGGGTTTTGTATTTTTTGAATTCTCGTCTATGAGAAACAATCATGCCAACTTTTGATAAATCCACGTCACTTTTTAATGACAATGCTAAGTCATGAAACATCCTCAAACTCCCTGATTGACTTATGAGAATGGCGTTCATTGAATGGATCTAATCATTGCGGCAAATTTGTTTGCAATGAAAACTTCTGTAGCTTCCATGGATTCATAAGTACACCCTCCGATGTGGGGTGTAATGATTAGGTTATTATGTGTTATGGAATATTGTACTAGAGGGCTATTTTGTAGATTGTATTCATGTTCCAGGACATCTACAGCAGCCCCAGCAAGATGTCCATTATTTAGGCACTGTATCAGGTCATCTTCTTTCAGGATCTGGCCTCTAGATGTGTTGATGAGGTATGCCCCAGGATTAGTTGTCATAAGTAGTTCTTGGCTGATTAAATGGTGGGTTTCAGAAGTATAAGGTAAATGTATTGAGACAACATCTGTATTGGAAAGCACTTCAGATAAATTATCAGTTGTAGGGAATGTATCGTTGCTTTTAATATCGTAGCATTTTAAATTCATTCCAAAGGATTTTGCTATAGTTCCTACTTGAATGCCTAGTCGACCCATGCCTAATATGCTTAAAGTTTTGCCCTTTAGCTCATGGCCTTTGAATGTCATACGATCCCAGTGATATTTTTTCACATCATCGAAAGCCGAAGGGATATGGCGTAATAATGATAATAATAATGCTATGCTGTGTTCTGCTGTCGCTGCTACAGAATTCAAAAAATCTGTCTCACCTCTTAGTGACACGACCGTAATGTTTCTCTTTACACATTCTTGTAAATCAATATGATTAAGCCCAGTTGTTGCAGTTAAGATGTATTGTAAATCGGGAAAGTCATTTAGGAATTGTTTGTTAATTTCGAAACCTAATCTGGTAATGATTGCTTGTACCTTTTGTGGTTTTATATCTTCAGAGTAGGTTCCTACAGTTTCTAATATTTTAATCGCTTTAGGTGAATAATCCGACGGTTCATTATTAAAAATATTGGTCATATCAGTTGTTGCTCCCAGGCAGGCACAATGATTCGAGCTAGTTCAAGATCTTCATAATCATCTAGATTGCACAAATATTTCTTGGGCATTATGTAAGGCGTTTTGTTGTCAACAATAATTTTGTTGTGATCCATTAGTATCAGTTTTCTAGCCGCGTAAATTGCACCATTGCGTATGTAAGATTGTGGGATATCTTGTCGTCTGATTCTTTCTGATTTTGAATTTTGGTCGTATTGGACTAATGTGGAGTACCCTGTTGCTACGTTATCTTCAATAGTATACTGGTGGTCTGGTAGGTAGACCCCACAATCACAGACACTCACAACTCCTTCAATCCGAGAATCTGTATCCAAGATAGCGATTACATTGTCTATGTCCTGCCCGGTTCTTATTGGGGATGTTGGTTGTAATAGAATTACATTGTCGAAAGATGTTGCTGTTGTATTTTCAAGGTATGAAACAGCATCTTGTAAGCATGGTACAACCGGTGCTTCATCGGTTGCCATATGATCTGGTCTAAGACGAGCATGAACGTTATTGTTGTGCGCTATGCTGATAATTTTAGGATGATCTGAAGTAACTATTATATGGTCGATTAGAGAGCTAGACAGAGCTGCGACTATAGCGTGTTCTATCAAATTTTTACTACCTATCTGTTGCAAATTTTTGTTTGGTATCCCTTTACTTCCTGCTCGAGCAGGTATGATTGCAATATTTACTGATTTTTTTTTCATAACATTAAAGTTTTTTCTATTGTTAGTTCGGCAGTAGCTAATATTTCTGCCATTTTTTTTCCTGCCTGACCGTCTCCATATAAGGTGTCTTTTGTTAAATGCCCTTTAGTGAGCTGATTATTAATTGATTGAAGGATTTCGTTTTCATCATGTATTGTATCTATAACGTTTATTCCTCGTTCTCGGTTTCGTTGTCGGTTTCCTATATTTACAGCGGGAACCCCTAAGTAGGAGCATTCGCGTATGGCAACACTAGAATTTCCTACTATACATTTGGAAGCCATAGCGATTTTCAAAAAATCCTCAGGGGACATGTTTCTGACAAAATTTAATCCGGAAGTTTTATTGAATTCTCTGAACATCCGAATTTCTTTTGCTACATCCTCCGAGCCGGCATCTGGGTTGGGCCAAAACCAAAACCCAGGGAGTCCTAATTTCAAAATGGCTGCCAAAGTTTCACGTGTTTGCATGCTCGCATTATCATGTTCTGTTGTTATGGGATGTTGCATCACAATTATGTAATCTTGTTTGATGTCAAAGACATCTCCTACCCCTCTATATTTGAGGAATGGATCAAAATCAACGAGAGGTTGCTCGGAAATTTGCTTTGCTAGGTCAATCGAAGGACATCCGGTTACAAAGACGGAGTCTGGATTTTCTCCCATGGCGAGGACTCTTCTTGCTGCCTCTGTGGTTGACACAAAATGCAAGTCTGATAATTTTGTAACTGCATGACGGACTTTTTCATCAATGGATCCAGTAATTTCCCCTCCCTGTATATGCACTACAGGTATATTGAGATATGAAGCGGCGATTGCAGTAGCCAAGGTTTCATATCTGTCTGCTATGGTTATAACTGCATCGGGATTCAGTCTATTGAGCTCAGACGCCATTTCTATCACAGCTAACCCTGTAGACTTAGCTGAGGATAGTAAAGACTCTCCTTCGATGATATGGTAAATTTCTGATTCTGGCTCAAAACCGTCAGATCTCATGAAGTCTACAGCGGACCCATATCTTGTTAGCAGGGCTGATCCAGATACAATAAGTTGCAAATTCAAGTCAGGGTGATTTTTTATTGCGTTGAGCGCGGATTTGACCCTTGAATAACTTGGTCGGGCAGTAATTACCACGCATATATTTCGTTTCATTTAAATGTCCTTACAATTGTCTTTGATTCATTTAATTATCTATGAATTCTTGGAACCATAATTCTGTATTTATCCATTGCCAGATATAAAAAGAGTTATTTTGTTCAGTATTTTGAAAGTGGGCGTAAGTTTTAGTAATAGAATCTATGTTAAAAATTCCTCGAGAGCGAAATGCTTGAGAGGATAATATGTCATTAACCCAATCACTTAATTCATTTTTAAGCCACATAGTTTGAGGTGTAACTACGGATTTTTTGTTTTGTGCATGCCATGAAGGTGGGATCCAATCGCTTGCCAAGTCTCGCAACATGAATTTTCCTTGGTTTTTATGGATTTTCCATTCCGATTTTATGGAAAAAGCAAATTCTACTAATCTATGGTCCAAAAATGGGACTCTCAATTCTGTTCCAGTAGCCATCGATGATTTATCATTCATCCTTAGCACTCTCGGAAGTTTGGTGTGCACTAGATCTTGGTACAATAGATTTGTGAGATGATCTGGAAATGGTTTGTTGAATGACGGGATATTTCGCATGGAAG
>MDTA01208149.1_pt1 | contig 12796 bp, 7 predicted proteins | sample 811151 | NCBI WGS metagenome assembly MDTA01 (sample SAMN05326648, study PRJNA326480) | marine metagenome | isolation source: seawater | place: Indian Ocean: South | collected 2010
CAGGCACAGGCACAGGCACAGGCACAGGCACAGGCACAGGCACAGGCACAGGCACAGGCACAGGGCAGACCGCTTCAGGCCCAGTTGTTGCCCCCGGAGCCCCACGAGGAGGCATATGGATATTATGGTAACCTGCCGGATCCACAGGGGCAGGGTTATGGTTATGGCGATCCGAATGCTGGGGTCCTTCAGGGGCAGGCTCCCCCCCGGAGGTTGCGGTCGGCCAAGCAGGGCATTTCTGGGGTGTTTGTCGGGATTGTGATCATCCTCATGCTCGGTATCGTGGCGGCGATTTTTTATGGGTTCATCCGTAAGCCTTCTGGTCCACCGGAAGGCGATGGAGTGATTGCAAAGGTTGATTCGGTGCAGGGGGAGGTAGTCCTTATGCGGGAGATTGGGAAACAGGATCCGTTGGAGAGTGGGTATGAACTCAGGGAAGGAGATGTGATCACGGTGCGCAGGGGATCTGCGCGAGTAGCTTATGTGGAAGAAAAAACATATCTACACATCCGCTCGGGAACTGAGCTCACGCTTGGGAAGCAGAGTGACGGGAAGCAGGTGAGACTGGGTCAGGGAGTAGTGACGGTGGAAGCCGCTTCCCAGCCAGTGGGGCAGCCCATGCTGGTGCGAAGCGCAAATGCCGAGGTCAGCCTGAAGAGTGGGAGGGTAACAGTGCGTAACCTGGGGAAGGAGACCCTTGTAGAAGTGGGCGGAGAAGTGGTCAGGGTTGAACGAGGGAGTGACGGTGCCACGGTGGAGGTGCCGGCAGGCTGCTGGACGCTGATGAAGGAACAGGCCTTGCCTCAAGTATGGGAGTTCCTGGCCGGGGTGAACCTGAATGGAGGAGAGGTGGCAGTAGACGGAGGGAACTGGTTGTCCGATGCCAAGGCCCAGTCGGAGGGATTGAAGGTGGAGGCAGATGGGAAGGAGGGACCGGTAGAGAGAAAGAATTCTGCACAGCAGCCGATCGGCTATGTCTCGGGGCCAGGGCTACAGGGAATGCTGATGAGCAAGGTGTCGGTCAGTAATGCCAAGCTCTCACTCAGGTGGCCCCAGGAGAACGGTAGTTACCAGGTGTTTTTGTGGATGATGGAGGACGAAGCGGATTCGGCGCGGTCGCTGCGCTTAAACGTGCAAAGCAAACCGTTGGCCACGGAACTTGGGCGAGGGCAGACGCTGGGGAGCTGGGATCGTTTCGGGCCTTATCCGGCGGAGGTGAAGGATGGCAGTCTGAATCTGCTCATCAGTGCAAATTCGAAGGGTTTCCAGAGCAGGGAAGCTCACCTTTCCGGGTTTGCGGTCTACCGGCTGAAAGGGACAGGGTCGCCGAGGGCCCAGGGGACGGCCAGGGGCGTTGGGATGGTTGAGGTGGATCCTGTTCCTTCTGGCGAGTCAGGCAGGATTCCGGCTGTTGTGCCAACGGTTCCTGACTGATTACAGGCTGCCCTGGACCTTCAGCCTTGCCGGGGGAGAAGCTTGGTGACAAAGGCCGTTCCGAGCAGGGCCACGGCTATCCCGAGGATCATGCGTCCGGTGACTTCCTCATGGAGGAAGAGCGTGCCCCAGAGGATACCGAAGGCGGGGATGATAAAGGTCACGGTGGTGGCGGCAGTAGCGCCGTTACGCTTGAGCAGGCCGAAGAAGAGGATGAAGGCGACGGCGGTACAGAGGACTCCGAGAGCGAGGGTGCTGGCGAGGGCGCCCCGACCGGGCAGGGCAGGGGGAGGGAAGAGTAGGACGAGAGGGAGAAGGATGAGGGAGGCGGCGAGGAGGCTCCCGGCTGAAACCGCAAGGGGGGAGAGGTGGGAGAGCCTGGTTCGGGTGTAGTGGCCTGCGAAGCCGTAGCAGGAGGTGGCCCCGAGAACGGCCATGATGGGCCATCCAGCTCCGTCCCGCCGGAAGTCGAGCTGGTCCCCGGTGAGGATTGCGATGCCGCCAAGGCCCACGGCAAGGCCGAGGAACTGAAACCGGGTGAGCGGGATGCGAAGCCACCAGAATCCGATGAGCGCGGCGCAGATGGGGGTGGTGGCATTGAGCAGGGAGGTGAATCCGGCCTCAAGGTGGAGGGTTGCCCAGCAGAGGAGGGAGAAGGGGAGGGCGGAACCGAAGAGCCCAAGGATCAGGAGGGGGCCCTTGCAATTGCGGAGGGTGCGGCGGTGTCTCGGGCGCAGAAGGAAGGGAAGGAGGGCGAGGGCGCCTATGCCGATACGGGCGAAGGTGGTGGGGAAGGGGCCGAGTTCCGGGGCGGCAATGCGCATGAACAGGAAGGATGCTCCCCAGATGGCGGAGAGCAGCAGCAACCGGATGGTGTCGGAAAGGCTCACCTGATTCTGGTGGCTGGCCCGGGGAAAGCCGGAAACCGGGACTCACTCCAATGAAGGAGTGGACTCTCTTCAGGGCAGCGCAGTGGGATTCCGGACTAGGCGAGGTCGAGCGGTCCGCCCTTGCTTTGTTCCTGATTGCCGAAGTGTTTTACCCGGTGACCGAAGGAATGGGCCAGCGACATCAGGAGGCGGTTGTGGGGCTGGCCGCCGTAGTCGTGGGACAGCCCCATCTTGAAACCGGATCCTCCCCCAAGGAGAAGGAAGGGGATATTACTGTGTGTATGGGAGCTTCCCTCCCCGAGCTCGTTGGTCCACATGATGGTGGTGTGATCGAGCATGGAACCCTCTGCCCCGGGCTCCGGAATGCTGTCGAGTTTCCGGGCAAGGTAGGCGATTTCCCCGGCGAACCACTGGTTAATGCGCAGGAGTTTGTCCTGGGATTCCTTGTCCTTGATCGGCTTGTGGGAAAGATGGTGATGACCCTCCTCAACCTCCAGCCAGCGCATACGGGCCTGACCCACCGAGCGCATATACTGGAGCGTGCCCACGCGACACATGTCATTGGCGAGGGAATTGACAAGGAGGTCGATCTGCATGCGGCTGACCTGCGGGGTGTTGTCGTTGACCAGTTCAATGTTGGGATCGAGGTCAGGCTCAGGGTGTACCAATTCGTTCTTTTCCCCGTTCCGGGTGAGTTCACTCTCCATGGACCGGACCAGCTCGAGGTGATCCTTGAGGCGTTGCCTGTCTTCCTTGCTGATCCTTGAAGATACCTTGCGGAGGTCTTCCCGGACATCGTCGAGCAGGCCCGCGAGGGTTGCCTGGTCCTTGCGTTGCCCGTAGAGCTTGTTGAGCATCTGGTAGGGATCGTCGATCGGAGCCACCGGCTTGTTGGCTCCGCTGTAAACCATCCGGGTCCAGTTGTCGGCCCGGTCGGGGACTGCTACCCCGAATTCGAGAGAACCGAAGCGTGTGCGAGTCTTGGGATTCCCCTGAAGGAAGTTGCTGATCTCCTGGTCGATGGAGATCCCATCGGCCCATCCTGCCGGGTTATGGGAGCCGCCCTGGATGTTGCCGGGAAGCAGTTCAATTCCGGTAAGGAGACAGCTGATCCCGCGCTGGTGCTGGTCGCCATCTCCCCGGATCCGGTTGTGCAGGCCCTTCAGCATGAGCATACGGTCCTTGAACTCGGCAAGGGGCTGCAGGATGGCCTTGAGCTCGCCCAGAGGCCCGGGTTTATCCTGCCAGAAGTGGGGTGGGAGGGTGCCGTTGGGTGAGAAGATGATGATGAGACGCTGCCGACGGGCGACCGCGTCGGCGGCCTGCAGGCTGGGGAGCCCGGCCACGAAGGGGAGAGCGGCAGCGGAGAGACCGAGCTCACGCAGGAAGTTGCGTCTATTGTGTATCATCATTGGTCCTGGTCCGGGTGTTGGGATTCTGGCTATTGGGCGGCGAGGGGCTTGCCCTCTACCTGGTGGCTTGCCGCCAAGGCAGTTAATTCTACGAGCAAACTCCGGATATTGTAACCAGATTCTGTGAACTTTGCACGCAGGGATTCCAAGGTTCCGGGACCATAGGCATCGATGGACTGCTTGGTGAAGTGTTGGAAGAGGTGGGTGATAAAGGCCCGGTGGGCTGTCTTGCTCCCGGCGGCGAGGTTCGCGAGGTCGCGGGCGCTTGAGATGCGGATCTTCTCCTCATCTTCGCTCGTGTAGTTGCTGACGGTATTGATCGGCCTTTCGTTGTCACGGGAACGGTAGCGTCCGGTCGCGTCGAAGTTCTCGAGACTGAATCCGACGGGATTGATGACCCGGTGACACTGCATGCAGGAGTCTGCCTTGGTCAGTTCGGTTACCTTCTCACGCATGGTCAGGGAAGGGTCGAATTCCTCGTTCTTGAATGCGACGGCCTCGGGGGGAGGCTTGAGGAGTCTCCCGAGGACCTGGCGGCTCAGGAATACTCCCCGGTGAATGGGCGAGGTGTTGTCGTGATAGGAATTGAGGGAGAGCAGAAAGGGGTGGGTCAGGATCCCGGACCGCTGGTCTCCGGGGAGAGCGACCTTCTGGAATTCGCTGCCGGGGGGGGAGTCGGCCTGATAGTAGCTGGCAAGCCGCTGGTTGAGGAAAAGATGATTGTCCAGCAGGAGCTGACGGTAGTCGGATGATTCGCTCCATACCACCTCCTCTACAAAGCGTTCCAGGGAGCGACGGAGGTCGATCACCAGACGGCTATCGAATTCGGGGTAGAGCTCGGGATCCTTACGGAGGTCCTCGCGCTCATCCATTGCCAGCCAGTGCCGGAAAAACCCCTGCATTTTCCGCCTGGTCTTGCGATTTTGAACCATTCTCCGAATCTGGGCGGAGATTTGTTCCGGGGTGCGCAGTTTGTCTTCCCGCGCGGCCCTGAGCAGGACCTGATCGGGCAGTCCGTCCCAGAGGGTCAGCGCGAGCCGGGAAGCTATGGTATAGCTGTCGGGGCGCCCCTTGTTCTCGGCGAGGCCGGGATAGAGAAAGCGGGGGGAGGTCAGAACCAGAAGCATGGAGTGGCGCAGGGCGACGTAAGGATCGGACTGCTGCTCAAAACGTAAGTCCACAAAGGTTCGCTTCTGCTCCGGGTTCAGGGGCCGCCGGAAGGCCCGGGAGGCGAACTCGTGAGCATATCGACGGAGGGCGGCAGGATCCTTCCGCTGTTTTTCGTTAAGACCGGAGACGATGTTGAGATAGGTGATGAGATGGTTGACCAGGTCGACGGCTGCATAGGTGGTTGCCTCCTGCCACTCCTTGGAGACCCCGGCACCACGTTCGTAGCCGCGGCTGCGGTCGTCGGGGGGGAATGGGGCTCCCACCACCGTGACGGTATCCACGACCTCGGGCATGAGATATTCGTTAGGGATGGGTTCCCAGATTCCGTGCGGAGGCTTCCACTCAAGGCGAAGGGAAGCCACCTTCTCCTTGTAGGTAAAGTATCGGAGGTAGAGCGGGTAGCCACGGCCCCCGAGGAGGAACATTCTACCCGTCTTTTCATGAAGCTTGTTCCTGCTGTTCACGTAGGCATCGATGAAGGCGTTTTTGTCGTCATCCCCCCGGAAGGAATTGAGAAGAAAAAGGGCACTGTTATGTGTCTTGATGCGGAACTGATAGAGTCCGGTCTGAGGGGCGAGAAGGGAGCCGGCCCAGCGGATGGAAAATCCCTCCTGGTTGATCTTGTCGGCCGGCACTCCGGTTCCCCAGTCGAAGTCGATTGCAGGATCGATCCGTTCGAGGACGCTCTCCTTTTCCTTGTTCATTTTCTCAACGTTGAAGTAGCGGCCGCGCAGCCCACGATTGGCAGTGATGGTCTGCGGGCGCTTGAAGGATTCGATGAGGTCTGCTGCTGACTGCCGATACTGGTTGTTTGTCAGGCGGAGGAGTTCAATTCTCTGGGGGCGATTCCGGGCCTGGGCGGCGGGGCCGTAGAATGCGTCATGGATGTAGCGGGCAACCGCGCGCGCGTCCTCGTCAACCACGGCATCCTCCTTTTCCTCGGGCATGGACTTGTGAATGTAGCGTGTCAGGGAGTCCACGGACTTGTTGCCCCAGAGAGGTTTTTCGTACTCATCTGCCACCCCTTCGCCCTTGGCTCCATGGCAGGAGGCACAATGAACGGCATAGATCTTCCTGCCATCAGGTTGACCGATTGCGTCCCACGGGAGGAGGCAGGTCACCAGAAGGAGAAGGAAGAAGGAGGCTCGCATTCGCAGGTTATACGTTTGTCAGGCGCTGATATTTCGCCCTGATCTGAAGAAACTATACTCCGGAAAAGGAATGATTGAACCTACTTCTTTCGGGCGTGGCACCAGGAGAGGAGGCCAGGAAGACAGGGTTTACCGTGGTTTCTGCTCACTCGTAGAGCTTTAGTGGATAGCGTTTGCTTCTGCTGCGGTCGGAAAGTAACGCCTTCTCGAGTTTCGCCACGACTTCCGGGTGCGTTTGCGACAGGTCTCTCGACTCTGCGGCATCCGAGGCCAGATCATAGAGTTCCCAGGGTCCCGGTTGCTTGGTTCGGACCTTTTGGCGCACCGCCTTCCATTTGCCGTCCATGACTGCAAGCTGGCCCCGGTAGCCATGGAATTCCCAGATCAGGGGCTTGCGGCGCTGGAAGGACTGCTTCGTTTCACGGGCGGTGATAAGAAGGGGGAGCAGGGTGTCGCCATCAAGGTTTCCGGGATATTTCGAACCCGCGACGTCGCAGAGGGTAGGGAACCAGTCGGGAAAGTAAGAGGGGGTGGTGTCCGTTCCTCCAGGCTTGGTCACTCCGGGCCAGCGGATGATACAGGGGACCCTGATCCCTCCTTCGTAGACGCTGCCCTTGAAGCCCCGTAACCCCGCAGTGGAATTGAAGAAGTCGGCATCGACCCCCCCGACTCCAAATTTCGGATCGCGGGAGCGATGGGTGGTTCCATTGTCAGAGGTGAAGATCACAAGGGTGTTCTCAGCGAGGTTGTGCTCATCCAGTCGTTTCAGAATGGAGCCGACGTGTTCATCGAGGTCGGAGATCATGGCCGCGTAACCGGCCCGGGGTCGGGGATGAGGAAGGTAGCCATTCTGGCCTCGATAGACTCCTTTCTCCTTATCCCATTCTTCCGGGTAATGCTGGACCCATTCCCGGGGCGGGTGCATGGCGACGTGTGGTTCGACAAAGGGGCAGTAGAGAAAGAAGGGCCTGGCCCTGTTATCATCGAGAAACTTCAGGGCCTCGGCGAGGATGCGGTCGGGGGCGTAGGTCTCCGACCGGTAGTCATCAGCCCTGATCTGGCCCTCCGGTTTACGCTGGTGACCGGGGATCGGCTTCTTGTTGATAGTCTCGATTCCCTCGTCATCGTCGAGAAAGGGAGGGAAAAACGAGTGGGCGTTTCGCTGGCAGTTGTAGCCATAGAAGCGGTCAAATCCCTGGCGAATAGGGGAACCGCTCGTGTCGGTGGGTCCCAGTCCCCACTTGCCGAAGCCGCCGGTAGTATAGCCAGCTTCCCTGAGGGATTCCGCGATGGTAACCGCCTCTGCGGTGATGGGCCATTGTCCGGGAAACTTCCGGCCGTTTCCCGAATCCCCGTTGTTGCGAATTTCAGCATGTCCGAGGTGACGCCCGGTCATGAGAACGCAGCGGGCGGGGGCGCAAACCGGGGCCCCGGTGTAATGCCTGAGAAAGCGCATGCCTTCCCCGGCGAGCCGGTCGAGGTTGGGAGTCTTGATTTTTTTCTGACCGTAGCAACCGACCTCGCCCCATCCGAGGTCATCAGCCATGATGAAAACGATGTTGGGTTTCTTCAGGTCTCCCGTCTTGGGGGATGGATCGGCAGCTGCTGCCGCAACTGTGGAGAATATGAGAAGGGCAAGGACTTGGAGAGAGGAGGTGATTTTCATGCGGGAGATGACGTTGCTTGGTGGTGATGCCTGGTTTGCTGGAACTGTTGCCGGTGACCGGGGGCATGCGTTATTCGTTTTTCTTCTTTCTATTCTTCTGCTTGCGCTTGTTGAAGTTTGCCTTCCGGGTGTGAGCAATCTCCTCGGTTTGGGCGCCCTTGTCTCCCTGGGACTTCATCCAGGAATCCAGCTGGGTGGATAACTCTTTTTTTGTAGCCGCAAGACTGGGTTCCTCGATGAGATTGACGAGGCAATGAGGGTCCTCTTGGACGTCGTAGAGCTCCTCTGCTGGGCGTCGCTGGTATTTGGCGACCATCGCCCTGGCGTGGGCGTCGCCCGCCCGGGCCTTCCTTTCCCAGCTGGTCCAGAAGCCGGCTTTTCCATCTCCCCCCTTCCGGGTCACGGCGTTGGTAAACAGGGTGTCCGGGTGGAGGTTTCGGATATAGCGGTAGCGCTTGGTTCCGCAGCTCCGGATACCAAAGGCCTCGCTGCCATTAATGATGCCGCGAGTGGTATGCAGACCATAAGTGTAGGTTTTGTGCTTGTTGGATTTCCCGAGGAGGACCGGAAGAAAGGATTTTCCGTCAAGGTCCTGCGGGGCTGCGTCCGCGGCCTCCAGGAAGGTCGGGGTGAGGTCGACATACTCGACGAGGGCATCGGTTTTCGTGCCGGGTTTCACCTTGCCGGGCCAGCGTGCGATCATTCCAGAGGCAAGACCGAGCTCAAAGCAGGTCCACTTGGCAAAGGGGAAGGCTGAGCCCTGTTCCGAAACGACGATCACCAGGGTATTATCTCGCAGCCCAAAGTCATCGAGCAGGGACAGGAGTTTTCCGCACTGCCAGTCGTAGTAGGTGATTTCGGCAAGATATTTAGAGTAGGACTCCCTGGTCTCCGGGGTGTCGACCCATGAGGGAGGGAGCTTGAGTGATGCAGGAGGGTAGGCCGAGGCGTCTCCCTGGGTGTAGGGGGAGTGGGGCTCATTTGAGCAGGCAAAGAGGCAGAAGGGGGTCTCGGAAGAGCTGCACTCGGCGATGAATTTCTTCAGGTTTGGAAAGAATGGGCGGGTGCCGGGTTCGTTTTTGCTGAAGTCATTTGAGTGTTCAAAGGGGAAGGCTTCCCGGGGTGAGATATGCCCCTTGCCACTCAGGGCAACCCGGTAGCCGGAATCACGCAGGTAGTGGACGATGGATTTGGTGCCCGGGTAGACACAGGTATGATTGGGCCAGGCCCCTGACCGGACCGGGTAAAGCCCGGTGTAGATATTGTGCCTTGTAGGCGAGCACATCGGGGCGGTCTGGAAGCAGCGGGTGAACGTGAGTCCCTCCCGGGCGAGTTTATTAAGATTAGGGGTCTTGGCCTGGCCGCCATAGATCTCCATGTCAAGATAGGTGCAGTCGTCCGCAATCATGAAGACCAGGTTGGGACGATCGGAAGCAGGTGCGGGGTCGATACCTGGAAGGATTGCGAAGGCTAGCAAAAAGGCCTGAGCGAATCGGGGCCAGGAGAGGAGGGAGCAGGACGGGGGCGTCTTCACATCGACATGCTAAGGTCGAGGCTGGGCTTGTCGATGGAGAACAATCGGAGTGCGTGAAGGCCCTAGGGGATCGCGGACCATGACTTCCCGATTGCCTCGAGGGCCTCAAGGAGGGCGGCCTCGTTCAAGGTCCGGGCCTGCTCCGTGGCGGTGTTGATCCGTTGGAGGACCCGGGTGCGCCTCTGGTCGAATTTTTTCTGGAGATCCTGGGCCATCTCCCCGGAAGGTTTTCCCACGGCCCGGGAGCGATCCGCGATCTTGTCGAATTCAGGCACCAGGTTTTTGATTCCATCAACTGCCTGGGAGGCGCTGCTTGCATCGCGCGCCTTTTCAAGAAATCCGGCGAGTTGCTCCATCAGGCCAAGGGTATCGTCCATGATTTGTTCATGGGTGTCCCGGGGCCCACAGCAGGTAACGAGTAAACAAAGGCAGATAGCTGCGGGGGCAGCGATTCCGGGTATGAAGCGAGGCACGCCCAAGCCTCCGGAGTGTGCTCACTTCCGTCGAGAATAATCGGGCCCTGCAACGGGGGAATACGGATTTATTTAACCAAGGATATCGGAAGCGACCTCGCCGTAGACATCGGTAAGGCGGAAGTCCCTGCCATTGTGGCGGTAGGTGAGCCTCTTGTGATCGATTCCCAGGAGGTGGAGGATGGTGGCATGGAGGTCGTGGATGGTGCAGCGGTTCTCCACGGCGTGATAACCAAATTCATCCGTTTTGCCGTAGCGCAATCCACCCTTCACTCCTGCCCCGGCCATCCACATGGTGAATCCGTCCGGATGGTGGTCCCGGCCGACCGGGCCATTGCCCTGCTGGATAGTGGGGGTGCGGCCAAACTCTCCTCCCCACAGAACGAGGGTATCCTCGAGAAGACCACGTGCCTTGAGATCAAGGATCAGACCAGTGATGGGCTTGTCGATCTGTCCTACGTTGATGGAGTGGCCCTTTTCCAGGTGGGAGTGCTGGTCCCACTGTTCGTTGTTGAATTTGAGGGAGTGGGCGTGGCTGACCTGAATGAAGCGAACTCCGCGTTCGGCGAGGCGGCGGGCCATGATGCATTCCCTCGCAAAGTTTGCGGTTTCGGGGTCGTCCATCCCGTAGAGCTTCCGGGTGGCGTTGCTTTCGGTGGAGAGGTCAGTTGCTTCCGGGGCGGCCATCTGCATGCGGAAGGCGAGTTCGAAGCTGCGCAGGCGGTCCTCAAGCTGGGCTCCGGCCCGGCCGCTTGCCGATTCACGTTCGTGCATGCGGCGCAGAAGGCCCAGTTGCAGAGCCTGCTTCCTGCTGTCGATGCTCTTATTGGTCATGTAATGGAAGCGGGCGTCCCGGGCAGGGGTGTTTGGGTATCCGGGGGTTCCGAGAGGAACCCCACCGAATTCAGCGGGCAGGAAAGCCGGCCCGAAGTTGTCAGAGCCTCCATGCAGGGAGGTCGGGCAAATTGTTACGAAGCCCGGCAGGTTGTTGTTCTCGCTACCGAGGCCATAGTTCACCCAGGCACCCATGCTCGGGCGCAGAAGCGCTTCGTCCCCCGTATGCATCTTCATGCAGGCGCCTCCGTGGGAGACATTCGTTTCGCACAGGGAATGCAGCATGCAGAGCTCGTCCGCGACCTTCGGCAGGTGCTGCCAGAGTTCGGACATCCAGTGTCCGCACTGGCCCGTCTGGCGCAGGGGCCAGGGTGGTTTCATCAGGTTTCCACGCTTGGCGAACTGAACCTTGCGCTCAGGAAAGGGAAGGGGCTTGCCATTATACTGTTCAAGCCCGGGCTTGTGATCGAAGAGGTCCACGTGGGAAGGCCCGCCGTGCATGAAGAGGAAGATGACCCGCCGGGCCCGGGCGGGGAATAGTGCCTGTGGCCGTGCGGTGCCCGCTCCGAGGGCTTGTTCAGCCAGAAGAGTGTTGAGAGCGAGTCCGCCGAAGCCGAGCGCCATCCGTTCAAGGGCAGCCCGGCGGGGTAGCAGGTGAGCGGTGGGGGATATATCACTCATCGCAGGAAGAGAAATTCGTTGGAGATGAGGAGGGTGTGACAGAGGAGGGCCCAGGATCCGGGTTCCGCTCCCGCATCCTTGAGGAATGCCCGGGCCTCGCGACGCTCTTCCGGGGTGACAGGTCGAGAGAATAAGCGCATATACAGTTCCTGCAGCGGATCCTCGTAGGAGAGGACCCGGGTGGCGACCTCAGCTGATTTTTCGATCAGGAAGGAACTGTTCATCATCAGGAGTGCCTGGGTGGCTACCGTGCTGTTTCCGCGGCGGCCCGTCGGCGCCGTGGGGTTGGGGAAGTCGAGAAGGCTGAGCAGGTCATAGACGTGACTGCGGATTACCGGAAGATAGACGCTGCGGTGGGGATAGTTTTCGTAGATTTTTCGGTTGCTTGCGATATCGGCGGGCGACGGATCCTGGGCCTTGACGGTGGGAGGAGGTCCTTCCGGAGCCTCCCGGGCGAGAGACCCCGAGACAGCGAGTACTGCATCCCGGAAGACCTCAGCCTCCATCCTTCTCAGCCTGCGGCCTTCCTTGGAGGAGGAAGCCCGATAGGTACTGGAGAGCATGATGTGGAGGTGGAGTTTCTTAAGGGACCAACCGTCCTGGATAAAACGGTGGGTGAGATAGTCCAGCAGGGCAGGGTTGCTGGGTGCGCTTCCGGTGGTGCCGAAGTTGTCCGGGGTGCTGACGAGGCCTTCTCCAAAATGCCAGTGCCAGATCCGGTTGACGATGACCCTGGCGGTGAGGGGGTGCCTTGGTGAGGTCATCCACTCAGCCAGTTCGAGCCGGCCGCTCTGGGTGGTGATTTTACCGGGCAGGGGGGGAGCTCCGACCGTAGTGAGGAACCCACGAGGGACGGGGTCTCCGAGGTCATGCGGATCACCCCGGCGGTTGATGCGCGCGTCGGCAACGGTGCCATCCCTTACGGCCATGACCTTCGGGAAGCTTTCTCCGTCCTGCTGCTCCAGCCGGGATCGCTCCGTTCTCAGGTTTTCGATTTTACCGAGGAGGGAGGCCGCTTTTTCCGGATCGACCACCGGGCGAACGCGAATCTTGTCGAGGTGGGACATCAGGGGTTCGGATTCCACGCGAAGAACCCGTTTGCCAGCTTTCAGCGAGATGAACCCTTCGTTGTGCCAGCGCTGGTTGGCGGGCATCCAACCACCGGTAACCCGGGAGATGGCATCGCTGATGGTAACCTCGCCATCGACGAGAACCTGCCCCGGCCTGGCAACGGCCGCGGCATATCGCAAGCTGAGCTGGTAAGTTCCCCCCTGCGTAATGTCGATGTCATACTCGGCATAATTCTTCTGGCTTCCCGGGTCTGAGATGATGCCGATTTCCCTGCCATATTTTTCGTTGTCAACGATGACATTGCCACGGTCATGGGCCTCTGCTTCCCATTCGATTGCGTTGTCCGTTCTGATGAATGCTGCGAGGGCCTTTTCGTGTCGGGAAATTTCATTATCGAGGCTCTTGATCTTTTCCTGCCGGGCCTTCCGAGCAGCAATGGCATCCGGAGTTTTCAGTTCCCGGTCTTCGATCGCGGTACTG